>ERZ1034713.1525-NODE-1525-length-9884-cov-38.262183_pt1 | contig 9884 bp, 7 predicted proteins | sample MGYA00520692_ERZ1034713 | MGnify/ENA primary metagenome ERZ1034713 (study PRJEB33766, sample SAMN09781717) | gut metagenome | biome: gut microbiome | host: Homo sapiens | place: Madagascar | study: EMG produced TPA metagenomics assembly of the PRJNA485056 data set... | reverse complement strand
CTCCCGCAAAGGGCGGCCCAGAGCTGAAAGCCCGGCCACGGCCAGCACGGTGTCGCATTCCGGCAGCAGCACTGGTTCCCGCGACGCCGGGGCCTTGCAGGGCATCCGTTTCGCGCCGTCGGCTTCCAGAAAAACGGCGTCGGCCTGCGGCATCCAGCGGTGCAGCACGTCCGGCGGCGGGGCGGTCAGCTTGCCGCAGCCGTCCGGTGTGCCCAGAACGGCATACTCCCCCGCAGCCCAGAGAGCGCTGCATTCGGCTTCTGTATGGGCCATGTTGTGGTCCGGCTGCCGGATGTGGGTCGTGGTCGCGGCCAGCACCCGCCAACCCTTGCGGGCGCAGTGGGCCGACAGCTGATAGAGCAGCGTCGTTTTTCCGCCGCCGCCCACCAGCGAGACGACATGGCCCTTCTCCGCCAGAAATGGGAACTGTGCTTCGGACAGCATTCAGCGGGTTTCCTCCACGGCCATAGCGATCTGTTCCGGGGTAATGGGCAGCTCATAGAAGCGGGTGCCGATGGCGTTGTACACTGCATCCGCAATAGCGGGCAGCGGCGTATTGATGACCACCTCACCGATGGACTTGGCACCAAACGGGCCGTTGGGCTCGTAGCTGCTCTCAAACTCCACCCGGATGCGGCCAATGTCCACACGGGCGGGGATCTTATACTGCATGAACGAGTTTTCCATCGGCCAGCCTCTGCTGTCGTAGGTGATGTTCTCGGTCAGCGCCATGCCGATGCCCTGCAGCAGGCCGCCTTCGGCCTGCACACGGGTCAGATTGGGGTTGATGGGGGTGCCGCAGTCCACGCAGGCAGCATAATCCACGACCTTGACTTCGCCGGTCTCTTTGTCCAGCTCGATCTCGGCAGCACCCACCATGTACGGCGGAGGCGACAGGGGCGACGTGTGGGTCTCGGTGACTTCCAGCGGCACCATATGGCCGAACTGAGAGGCGAACGCCACCTCGCTCAGGGAGACCTTTTTCGTCGGGTCTGCATCCACAGAGAGGGTCTTGCCGTCAAAGACCACTTCGCTCTCCTCGCAGTGGAGCAGCTCCGCGCCCAGCTTGCAGATCTGCGCCCGCAGCTTCAGCGCACACTTTTCGACGGCCTTACCGGTGACGTAGGTAGTGCTGGACGCATAGGAGCCGGAGTCGTAGGGCGAGACGTCGGTGTCGGCACCGAAGACCATGATGTCGTCCAGTTCGCAGTCCAGCACTTCGGCGGCGATCTGCGCCAGGGTGGTGTCGCAGCCGGTGCCCATATCCGCTGCACCGATGATCAGCGAATAGAAGCCGTCATCGTTGACCTTGAGGGTCGCGCTGCCGACGTCCATGCCCGAAATGCCGGACCCCTGCATCGCCATGCCCATGCCGACGGCGCGGACCTTGCCGTTGCCGAGGTCGCGGACGGGATACTTGTTGTCCCAGTCGATCATGTCGTGGACTTTTTTCAGGCAGCGGTCCAGCGCACAGCTGGTGTTCACTGCGCCGTAGTAGGCGGGCATGACATCGCCTTCCCGGACGATGTTCATCTCGCGGATCTTGAACGGGTCCATGTGGAGTTTTGCCGCCAGCTCGTTGACGGCAGACTCCACGGCAAACAGGCCCTGCGTTGCGCCGTAGCCGCGGTAGGCACCGGCGGACATGTGGTTGGTGTACACCACATCGCTGACGAAACGGAAGGCCTCGGCCTTGCCGTACAGCGGGATGGATTTATGGCCCGACAGGCCCACCGTTGTGGGGCCGTGCTCGCCGTAAGCGCCTGTGTTCGAGAGGGTGTACAGGTCGATGCCGCGCACAAGGCCCTCTTTGGTGGCACCGAGGCGGACGTGCATCTCCATCTCGTGGCGGGGCGAGGAAGCGGTCTGGCTCTCCTCGCGGGTGAAGATGAGCTTGCTGGGCTTTTTGGTCTTCCAGGTGACGAAGGCCGGATAGATGGCCGAGACCGCCGTCTGTTTGGCACCAAAACCGCCGCCGATGCGGGGCTTGATGACGCGGATCATGGATTTGGGGATGTGGAGCGCGTTGGCCACGTTGCGGCGGGTGTGGAAGACGATCTGGGTCGAGCTGAGGATGTTCAGACGGCCGTAGAGGTCCATATAGCAGCAGGTGCGGAAAGTCTCCATCATCGCCTGCTGGCAGGCCTTGGTGTGATACACATGGTCGATGACCACGTCGCAGTCGGCCAGCACGGCGTCGATATCGCCGCTGCCGCATTCATCGTGGGCGCAGAGATTGCGCTTGTTGTCCGCACCCACGGGGCACAGGCTTTCCCAGTTGTCCTCCGGATGGACGAGGATAGGGTTGTCCTTGGCAGTGTGGAAATCCAGCACTGGTTCCAGCACCTCATACTCCACCTTGATGAGCTTCATCGCCTTCTCGACGCATTTGTCATCCGCACCGGCCACGATGGCCACGACATCGCCCACAAAGCGGACGTGCCGGTCGATGACCAGACGGTCGTAGGGGCTGGCCTCCGGGTAGGTCTGGCCGGCCTGGGTATAGCGGCGGGCGTTCTGGTCCACATCCTCCCAGGTAAAGATGGCCTCGATGCCGGGCACCTTTTTGGCCACCGTGGTGTTGATGGTCTTGACGATGGCGTTGGGGTGGGGCGAGCGCAGCAGCTTGACGATGAGGCAGTCGGCAGGAGCGAGATCGTCCATGTACACCGGCTTACCGGTCACGAGCTGCATCGCGTCCTTTTTCCGGAACGGTTTGTTGACGTTTTTCATTCGGCGGCCTCCTTCGATCGTTTCCATGCGAGAAATGCCTGAATGCCCCGCAGCTGGCCCTCGTAGCCGGAGCAGCGGCAGAGGTTGCCCGCAAGGTATTCTTTGATCTCGTCCTCGGTGGGGTACTCCTTCTCGCGGAAAAGGGCCAGGGCGTTCATGATGAAGCCGGGGTTGCAGAAGCCGCACTGCTCCGCTCCCTGATCGGCGATGAATGCGCCGAACTCTACGGCTTCGTCCTGCAAGCCCTCCAGTGTGGTGACGCGGTGGCCGTCGGCACGGGCTGCCAGCACCGAGCAGGACAGCACCGGCTTGTCGTCCAGAAAGACGGTGCACAGGCCGCAGTTGGCGGTCTCGCAGCCGCGCTTGACGCTGTAGCAGCCGTGGCTGCGGACAAAGTCAATGAGCAGAGTATCCGGGGCGGCCTCGGCGGAAACTCTGGTTCCGTTCAGAATGATGGTGATTTGCATCGTGGTCTCCTTTCCGTTACCCTTCCAGCTGGCGGACCGCACGCTTGACCAGAACTCCGGCCAGATGGTTGCGGTATTCGGCGCTGCCGCGCAGATTGCTCTCGGTCTTGATCGCTGCCCGCACTTCTGCGGCAAAGCGGTCTGCCAGCAGCTCCGGCGTCTCGGCCGCGTTGGGCGTCAGGTCAAACCGCACTGCCTTGCCCGGCCGGGCACCGATGGCGAAGCGATAGCCCTCGGCCGTTTTGGCGGCGGCGCAGGTCAGCACCGGGAAATCGGTCTGGCTGTTCCGCACCGACTGGTAGCAGAACGCAGCCGGTTCCTTCGGCACGATCACCCGCACGAGGAGATCCCGGTCGTAGGGGCGGGCGGCGTACTCGGCCAGCGGCACGATGCCGCCCTTGTACAGTTCCACCGAGGCGTTCAGTGCCAGGAACAGGGTCAGCACATCCGAGAACCCGAAGCGGCTGTAAATGCTGCCGCCCACGGTGGCAAGGTTGCGCAGCTGCACACCCACGATATGCCGCACGGACTCCCGCACTGCTCCGTTCGTGTATGCGGCCAGCCCGGCATCCAGCTCCAGCTGCCGCAGGGTGACCATGGCCCCGATGGAAAACTGCTCCTCCGTCTCCTCGATGGCATCCAGCCCCAGACCGGACAGATCAATGGCGGTGCCGACGTTGATCTTTTCCATCTTGAGCCAGATCATGCCGCCGATGATCCGATTGTTCTTTTTCTGGTTGAGCTGCCAGGCTTCTTCAAGACTTTCCGCTCGTTTGTATTCCCGGATCGTCATCATACGCAGTACCTCTCTTTTTTGCTGTTTGCTTTTATTTTAACACATTTTTCGCTATAATACCACTAGAATTATCGGTTCCGTCCACCCTGCGCTGCCGCCGTGCTCCCAGGGGAGAAGCGGAACCGTCAACGCGGAGGGATCCACATGTCTGAAACTTCTCATCCGATCGGGTGTGTCATCATGGCGTCCGGGCTGGCCCGGCGGTTTGGCTCCAACAAGCTGCTGGCCGATTTCGGCGGGCGGCCGCTGCTCTGCCGGGCACTGGACGCCACCGATACCCCGCAGCTGGCCTGCCGCATCGTCGTGACACGGTCGGCAGAGGTGGAAACGCTCTGCCAAACGCTGGGGGTAGCCTGCCTGCGCCACGCACTGCCGGGCCGGAACGATACCGTCCGGCTGGGGCTGGAAGCACTGCTCACTCTGCAGCCCGGCCTTGCGGGCTGCATCTTCCTGCCCGGCGACCAGCCCCTGCTGCGGCGGGAGACGGTCGAGGCGCTGGTGTGCGCCTTTGTGGCCGACACCCGGACACAAAAAGAAACAGAGCGGGCAATCTTCCGGCTGGCGTTCCAGGCCGAAAACGACCCGGAACCGCTTGTCGGAAGCCCCGTTCTGTTTGGATGCGGTTATTTTTCCGCCCTGCGCACCTTACCTGAAGGCAAAGGCGGCAGTGTGCTGCTCCGGCGTTACCCGGAGCGGGTCTGCAATGTGTTCACCGCAGACCGTGCAGAGCTTCTGGACGCAGACACGCCGGAGGCCCTGCGGGAACTAAAACAGTTTTTGATCTGAAGAGGAAGCTCAGGCGTTCTCTTCGTCCTTGGGCAGCAGAACGTTGAGCACGATGGCCACGAAGGCTGCGGGGACGATGCCGGACTCACCGCAGATCAGCTGGAACAGCTGCGGTGTATGGGCCAGGATGCTGGCGTTGGCACCCATGCCGTAGCCCACGCCCAGCGCCACCGAAACGATGGTCAGAGTGCGCGGAGTCATCTTTTCCTTGGTGATGAGCTGGATGCCCGACACCACGATGGAAGAGAACATCATGACGGCTGCACCGCCCAGAACGGCCTGGGGCATGATGGAGACCAGTGCGCCCAGCTTGGGGATGAGGCCGCAGAGGATCAGGAAGATGGCACCGGTCGCCAGTGCACCGCGGTTGACGACCTTGGTCATGGCCACCAGACCAACGTTCTGGCTGAAGGAAGTGTTGGGCAGGACGCCGAAGCAGGCGGCAAAGGAGGAACCCAGACCGTCGCAGATGACGCCGCCGGACAGCTCCTTATCGGTCGCCTCGCGGCCCATGCCGCCCTCCATCACGCCGGAGATGTCGCCGACGGTCTCAACGGCCGTGACGATGAACATAATGAGCACCGGCAGGATGGCGCGTATATCGAAGACGATCTTGACCGGGACGAGCTTGGGGATGGCGAACCAGCTGGCCTGTGCGACCTTATTCCAGTTCAGAACCCATGCCTTGGTGAACTCCACACCGTCGGCGGTGACACCGGTGGTGGGCAGGACAAAGCCCATGATGAAAGCGGCAATGTAACCGGCCACGATGCCGATGAGAATGGAGGAAGAGCTCAAAAAGCCATTGGTCCAGTGCTTGAAGAACAGGATGACCACCAGCACGAAGACGGCCAGCAGCAGGTTCTCCATGGAGCCGAAGTCCTTGGCTGCGTTGCCGCCGCCGAAGGAGTTGACACCGACCGAGATCAGCGACAGACCGATGGACAGCACGACCGTGCCCGTGACCACCGAGGGGAAGAACTTGCGCAGGGGCTTGAGGAAGAAGCCCAGCACGGTTTCGAACAGGCCGCCCAGGATGGACGCACCCATGATGGCACCATAGGCCAGCACACCGCCGCCCATGGAAGCCGCGACGCTGTTGAACACGCCCAGGAAGCCGGAGCTGGTGCCCATGATGATGGGGACCTGACCGCCGACCGGGCCGATGGAAAACAGCTGCACCAGCGTGACGATGCCGGCCACGAACATGGCGTTCTGCAGCAGGCTGATCTGCAGGTCAGCGAACTCGCCGCCCGCCAGACCGCAGGCACTCGTGATGATGAGCAGCGGGGTCAGGTTGCCGACGAACATGGCGAACACATGCTGCAGGCCCAGCGGGATCGCCTGGCGAAGGGGCATCTTGGCTTTGAAGTCGTAAGCCGCCTTCTCCAACTCAATATTTTTGATCATAAACTTCTCCTTTGAACAAACCGGTTTTCAAACGACAGAAATCATTATAACAAAGCCTGTGTCGAATTGGGAGAGGACTTGTGATCTTTTTGTTCACTTTTTGTTCATAAGTCATACTTTACAAGCAAAAATGTCCGCACATGAGATACAAGTGCGGACATTTTTATGGTCATGCACCGGGAATCAGAAGCCGCTGTGCTTTTTCGATGGCCGTTGTGCCCTCAGCGAGGTCGTTTGCGGCAAGCATCTGCCCCGGCGAAACATGGTAGCGTTTTGCAATGGCAAACAGCGCTTCCCCGGCCTGTGCGTAATAGATGCGGAGGGAGATCTCCGGGTCGGCAGGGGCCAGCTTCTCCCCCAGCGCAATGCTGCCCACGCAGGAAGCCTGCCTGCGGCTGAGGATGGCCCCCTCCACCCGCACCGTCACCGAGACATCCAGCGCACCGCCCGTGCAGCTGCATTGCAGATCCTCGACGCTGAGCCAGCACTCCGGATAGAGCGCTGCGGTCTCGGCGGCTTCGGCCGGGATGGGCAGGGCCAGCTCCAGCGGCTTTTCGTAGCTTTCCAGCTCGGCAAGGCTGTTCTCGCCAAACGCCGTCACAAGGACCCGCGCCGCCACCACCCAGCCGGTTTCCTGCCAGACCAGCTGCGCCGGGCCGATGGCCGCAAAGCAGGCCAGGATCTTTGCCCCGGCATCCGGCAGCGGGCCGGACCCGGTCAGGGTGGCCGTCTCGTTCAGAGCGCAGAGCAGCGCTTCGGTGCGGAGATTCTGCATCACAGGCTCCGTCTCAAACTGCGTCGAGAAGGCATCGGCCACACATTGCAGCTGGTAGGGCCGCCATGCCCGCAGCCGCAGCATCACGGTGGCGCTGAGGGAGCCGGGGGCTTCCCCCTCCCCCTGTGTGGCCGTAAACCCGACCGGCTCGGCCACGCAGAGGCAGCGGCAGTCTTCGCTGAGGCCCTCCACATCCAACACCTGATTGAAGGGAAGGTCCAGGCTCTGGCTCTGCAGGGCGCTTTCCCCTTCTGCCCGCCAGGCGCAGAGAACGTGCAGCGTCCCCTTGGCCACAGCCTTGGCATTCAGGACCTTGAGGTCGTGGAGGGAGGCTGTCCCGGCAATGTCCAGGATGGCAGCAGGCGGCGACGGAAAGGCCAGCTCACCTTCCACCGTGATGAGCTTGTCGAGCACGGCCGCGCGGCGGACGCCCTCCAGTGTGGTCAGCTGCTGCTCGATGCCGCCGTCGGCCAGCGCCGTGAGCACCTCGGTCTTCTGCTGGGTGTAGACCGACGCCACCAGACCAAAGGCTCCCCGCACCTCGATGCGGCGGGGCGTGACCGAGCGGCAGTTCAGGTATTCGGTCTGGCCCTCCACCTGAGCCGTCCATGCAGTAAAGGCAAACTCCGGCAGTTCCAGCACCTTGTTGAAGGGCAGCTTCTGCTCCGTCTGGCAGAGGCCCGCGTCATCCTCGCCCTGATAATACACGATGCAGCGCAGATAGCCTTCCAGCGTCAGTTTGCCGGGCTGCAGTTGCTTTTGCAGCACCACCGGTTTCGCAAAGCATTTGACCAGCTTGAACACCGGCGGAAGATAATCGGAGATCAGGATCTCCGTTTCCAGCGGGAGCTCCGCCTTGACGGTGCAGTTCGCACCCGCAGCGGGCAGCGCATCCCGAAAGACCTTCAGTTCCATCCTGTGCGCTCCTTTCCTGTCCGTTTGGCATAGCACATACCAGACTGTATGCGCTGCGGCGGGCAGATATGCGCAAAAAACACCGCCGCACAGCGTTTCCACTGTGCGGCGGTGAAATCTTGTTAATTTGTAAAGATCTGGATCCAATAGTGGCTGTAACCCGGCCCATAACGATAGGCATAGCCAATGCCGATCTGATTGAAATCCTCATCCAGGATGTTGGCGCGATGGCCCGGCGAGTTCATCCAGCCTTCCACAACTTCCGCAGGCGTTCGATACCCCGCCGCCATATTCTCTCCTGTAGCACGCCAAAAGACATTGTATTCTGCAAGGACCGTGCTCCAACTCCGGCCATCCAGGCGGGTATGGGGCGGATTATACCGAACAGCGATCTCATTTGCACGGCGCTGGGCAGCCTTGAGCAGATTTGTGTTGGTCATCGTCAGCTCGTTCAAGCCTGCTTTTTTGCGCTCGATGTTCACCAAACGCAGGACTTCGTTCCGGTAGGCCACTGTATTCGGACTGAGCTGGTCAAGGGAAGCCGTATTTTCTTCGTCCTGGCCACTGGAAGTGCCCGAATCGTTCTTGTTTCCAGTACTGCCGGTATTGCTGCCCTTCGGCTCTTCTCCAATAGCCACACAAGCTGAAGTGAGAAATGCGCTTGTTTTACTTGTGCTGATGCCAACACCAATGACCGTATATGACGCATCTTCCACATAGCGCTTATAGAGCGAACTTGTTGCAAAATCGTCTGCCAGCTCTCTCGGAGGAATACTTTCAGAGCTGTATCGTTTCATGTTAATAACATCTTCCGGAGCCTGTGACGGATTGTCCGTAATCAATTGTGCTGTTTCCGTCAGCGCAGCATCCAGTTTCAACAGCGGAAGATTCTTTTCGGCTCGTACTTTGTTCAGCTCGTCCAAAACTTCTTGCCGGTAGGCTTCCCGTTCTTCTGCGGTATTGAGGGGATAATACTCATCCCCCGTAATCAAATCCCAGTAATATTTATACTTTGAATCTTTATTGTAGTAGAATCCAATGCCGATTTGCGTAATATTCTCTCTATAAATAGATGCCGGAGCTGTACTCCCGACCTCATCGTTTCGGCGAAGCATATTAACCAGCTGTTCCGGTGTAGAATACCCCATTGCAGGCCATTCATGGCAATACCGATAACTTTCCGGCATCAACTCGGCCCGTTCCTGTGCCAGTTCCGTCAACCCTGTGTTGGTGGCTTTCAGCGGTTTCAGTCCTTCCTCAGCACGAGCCTGATTGATGAGCCGCAGGACTTCTGCACGGTAAACTTCCAGATTCTCGTTCGGGTCAATTTTCTTCTCCGGTTCGCTGGACGAACTGGAAGAACTCGAACTTCCCGATGTGTCAGGCGTTTCCTGGTTTCCCGAAGAACCGTTCCCACCTGTCATCGCTCCGCTGGATGTTCCACCCATTCCATTAGAGCCGTGCCCACCCGGACTGGTGGCGGGGTATTCCATCCCGCTGCACGATGTCAGCAGACTCAGCGCAAGCGCACCGGCCGCAAGACTGACGAAAAGTGTTTTTGCACGTCTCATTTGAGATTCCTCCTTTTTACAGCTATACCAATTTCATAGTAGCATGATTCTATCCCTCTGTCAAGCAGGAACAGATGCTGTTTATCCTGCGCAAAAAACACCGCCGCACAGCGTTTCCACTGTGCGGCGGTGTTCCACAAATCAGGATCTCAGAAGATCAAATTATTCAGCGGCCTTGGCTGCCTCAACCTGCTTGATGAGCTCCGGCACGACCTTGAACAGATCGCCGACGATGCCGTAATCTGCCACACCGAAGATGGGAGCAGACTCGTTCTTGTTGACGGCGATGATGCACTCGGAATCCTGCATACCAGCAGTGTGCTGGATGGCGCCGGAAATACCCAGAGCAACATAGATCTTGGGGTGGACGGTCTTGCCGGTCTGACCGACCTGATGGTCAGCGGTCATCCAGCCTGCATCGGTGACGGCAC
>ERZ1034713.1524-NODE-1524-length-9885-cov-6.851984_pt1 | contig 9885 bp, 7 predicted proteins | sample MGYA00520692_ERZ1034713 | MGnify/ENA primary metagenome ERZ1034713 (study PRJEB33766, sample SAMN09781717) | gut metagenome | biome: gut microbiome | host: Homo sapiens | place: Madagascar | study: EMG produced TPA metagenomics assembly of the PRJNA485056 data set... | reverse complement strand
ATATTATTTAATAAGACCTTTTTATAAATATAGTTATAAATTATTTAATAAGACGTTTTTATAAATATAGTTATACTGTATTTACTTAAACAACTATACATAATAATTATTAATGGACGACAATTGTTCGGAATGGAACCTCCCCCTAAAGGGTCCCCCTCCATTCCTTGATTTTGGCTTTGAATATAGTAGTAATCTCACTAGAAAGAAAATATATAAAAGAAAGAGGTAAAAAGATACAAAACTGCCTTAATTTTGTTTACAACAAGCGCTAAATATGGTATAATAGACTTGTGGAGGAAATAATATTTTCTTCGTTAATTTTTAGAAAAGTGAGGTGCAATAATATGGTTTTAATAATCGTAGAAAAACCTGACGAAATGAGAAAAATCATTAATGCAGTAGATGGTAAAAACGCTAAGCATATTGATGGACATTATGAGTCAGATGAAAATATATATACTAGTTGCTTTGGTCATCTATTAGAACAAATGATGCCTAAAGAAATTGATGAAAAATATTCTAAGTGGTCTTTATCACTTCTTCCTTTAACCTTTGATGAGATTCCATTAAAGGTTAAAGCAAATTGTAAAGATCAATTCAAACTTATAAAAAAACTTGTGGCTGACAAAAGAGTTACCGAAATTGTTAACGCTTGTGACGCCGACCGTGAAGGTGAATTAATTTTCTGGAATCTATTTGAATTAATCAAAATGCCTAAGTCAGTCAAAGTCAGTCGTATGTGGATAACCGAACAAACTCCTGAAGGTCTAAAGAACGCCTTTGTCAATCGTCAAGACGACGGTCTATATGACAATCTAAGACAGGCTGCCAAATGTCGCAGCCATGCTGACTACTTCGTCGGTCTTGGTGGAACAATGGGAATGACGTCTAAGAACCATGGAACATTATTCACAGTTGGTCGTGTTCAAACTCCGACATTAAGAATGATTGTCGACCTTGAAAGAAAAATTCAAGACTTTAAACCTGAGACATTTTATCGTATCAGTGCGTTGTTAAAAGAAAATGACATTGTCGGTGACTGGTTTAGTTCTGACTATAAGAACGGACGAATTAATGACCTTAAAGTCGCAGAGACAATCGTCAAGAAAGTCGGCATCGGAGATGCGTCGGTGACAAAGTCAGAGTCAAAGACGAAAAAAGAGTCATGCAAGACATTGCATTCATTGTCAAGTCTTCAAATCGAAATGAATAAACGATATGGTTACAGTGCTCAACTTGTCCTTGACACTTGTCAGGCATTATATGAAAAGCATAATCTAACAACTTATCCAAGAACTGATGAAAATACAATCAGTACAGGTATGGCAACAAAGGCTGTTGAAATTGTTAAGAACTTACCTGTTTATAAAGAGATTTGTGATAAGATTATTGAAAATGGTTATAAAGTAAATTCAAATTGTATTTCTAATTCTAGTGATATTGGAGCACATGAAGCCTTGACACCAGTTTTGGGAAAGATTAAACTAAGTACAATTGAAGGTTTAAGTAATATTGAAAGAAATGTGTTTAATGAAATTACAGAAAGATTTCTACAATCCTTCTTCCCTGATGCAGTTTATGAGATTCAAAATATTGAGTTTACAAGAAATGGTGAAACATTTAAGACCACAAATAAAGCAGTTGTAAAATTAGGTTATCTAGAAGTTACAAATAAAAAGGTTGCTTCTGATATTCTAGCCCCATTAAAGAAAGGTGATATAGTTCATATTACAAGCGTTAGAGTAGCCAAAGGTGAAACACAACCTCCTGCAAGATTTAATGAAGGTTCATTAATGGCAGCAATGGTAAATCCGATTGAATATGTTGAGTCTAAAGAAGATAAAGCAATTCTAAAGGAAGTTGAAGGAATTGGAACTGAAGCAACAAGAGCAGGAATCATTGAGCAATTAAAAAAGCAAGGATTCATTAAGATTGAAAAGAAAACAATCTTTCCAACAGAAAAAGCATTCTTTGAAATTGATAATATTCCTTCTGAGTTAATTAAATCCGTTAAATTAACTGCCGAGTTTGAAAAGAAATTAAAGTTAATTGCTTTAGGAAAATATGATTTCGAAACATTTGAAAAAGAAATTAAGAAAATGATGACTGAGTTCATCGAGGTATTAAAAATGCAAAATCAATCAAATTATGATTCAAGTAAAGATAATGAATTTTGTACTTGCCCACATTGTGGAAAAACTGTTATCAAGAATGACAAGGGTTACTTCTGCGTAGATAAGAATTGTGGAGTAAAGTTATATAACACAGCCTTAGAAAAGGCATTAGGATATAAAAAGATTACTGATACTCAAGCAAAAGAGTTACTAACTAAAGGTAAGACTTCAAAGCCTGCGAAGTTAGTTTCAAAGAAGAGTGGAAAGGAATACGAAGCGTATTTAACATATAAATTCGATGAATCCGCTCAATATCCTAACAATGTGTGGATTGAATTAAAGAGTAACCGATAGAAAGGAAGTGTTTATAATGCTTAAAAGCATTATCACAATTTGTATAATAATTTCAGTTATAAAACTTGTTTTGGCTGGATTGAAGAGGATTAAAATGTTCTCTTCTTCCCCCAAAATCAAAGGAAAATTAGGGGAATGGGCAACCAGACGCATCTTAAGATCTGTTGCTTCTTCTTACGATAATTGTTTTGTAGTGAATGATATGCTACTTAAGACGGGAAATGCCACTGCCCAAATAGATCACGTCTTAGTGCTAAACAATTTGGTTTATGTAGTTGAGACTAAGAATTATTCAGGATTAGCACAAGGCTCTTCTTATGTTGATTATTGGATGATAAATGGTAATAAAATGTATAGTCCATTTTATCAAAATAGAACTCATATAGCAGTTTTAAAAGATATTTTAGAAAGTAAAGGCTTTACTAACTTACAATTTATAAATGTTGTTAGTATTCCTAATAGAAAAACCGAAGTTCGTTTTAAATGTTCTTATGCTAATGAAAATATAATTAGGAGAAAAAAAGATTTAAAGAAATTAATAGAGAAACAATATTTTGATTCATTACTAATCACAAATAATGGCATAAAAAAGGTATTAGTCCCTTATACAAAGTATTCTAAAAAAGATTTAGAAAAACATATAGCAAAAATTAAAGGAAAAAGAGGAATGGAGGTTTGATTTAGTTATGTCTGAAATCTTTGTTACAGCAGATATGCATTTCGGTGACGACGTAGTTAGAAAGTTAAACAGGAAGCAATTTAAAGACGTTGATGAAATGAATGAAGAAATCATCAGGAAATGGAATAAAACTGTTAGTAGCGAAGATACTGTTTACGTTTTAGGTGATATTGCTAAAAAAGGATATATCGGATTATGTAAAAGATTAAATGGTAAAAAGATTTTAATCTTAGGTAATCACGATGTTGATGAATTTGGAGAAGATGAAAAAGTATATTTAGAAAATGGTTTTACAGAAGTACACCCTTATTCTATACGTTATGGCGAATTTATTGAGTTATCTCATGAGCCACAACCTATAAATTCAGATTTTAGAATTAATTTACATGGTCATTTACACAACGCAGTAGTATCTTTAAAAGGCTACTATAACATATGTCAAGATTTAAATATGTTAAAACCTGTAAATATGAAAGTATTTAATAAGTACACTTGCCAATTAAAAAAGGTTAGAAAGCCTTTTGGCAAGGAATGGTATTATAATAACTACCAGTTTAAAAACAAAGAGGAGGTGAGATAAATTGGATAAGCAAGATAAATATAAAAAGCAAAAAGATAAAATTAAATTGCAATCCCAAATAAAAAATATTGATATTGAATTAAATACTAAAGTAAAAGAAATCAATATGGATATTAAAGAGGCAATTAATAATGATGATAGGGTTAAGGCTGTTGAACTTAAAAATCAAAAAAATGAAGCAATTAAAAATGCTAGTGAGCAAGCCTCAACTTTGAAGCATCAATATAGAAAAAAATATCCTGCTCCAAAGTTTCAAATTTTCTTTGCTATAATTTTGGCTGTAACTTTTCTAGTATTTATAATTAACTTTTGTATCCAATTAAAAAAGTCAGGACAATTTAGTGATTATAGTGATTTTGAAGCCTATCAATTATCTTCCATGAATTTCTTTAATTCATCAAGAAATGGAAGCACTTATTGGGTTTATATTTATAGTGAGTCTTGTTCTTCTTGTTCAAGCATTAAACATGATATATTTGGCTACATCAATGGCGACTCAGGTTATCCTCTGTATCTATATGACACCCAAAATGCAAAAGGTAAAAAGATTAACGCAGGTGACAAATTAGCCTGTCAAGGAGCAACGTCATTTGACCAATTGACTATTGCCGCTACGCCGACTTTACTTAAAATCGTCGACGGCTCTGTCACTTATCAGACGTCAGGAACGACAAATGTCCTTTCAGCATTAAATGTTAGTTAGTCTCGTCAGTTTGACGATGACAAAAAAGACGATCATTTGAAATCGTCTTTTTTATTTTGTCTTATCTGTCTTGTCGGCTCTTATAGGTAAGAGCCTGTCTTGACTAATTGACCATAGACATATCGTTCTTCTGTCGATGTAATATATAAAGCCTTCTTTGCTCTAGTCATACCGACATATAGGACACGACGGTCTTCGTCATCGTCAGTATAAATACCTTTTTCTACTCCGACTAAAAAGACATTGTCAAATTCAAGTCCTTTCGCAGAATGGACTGTCATGACGGCAACGCCATTTGTCTGATTAGAAACAATTTGAGGTTCTTCGACTGACGTATCGTCAATATAAAGACTTATTTGGGTCATGACATCGTCGTTGTCATTTAAGACGAATGATGTCGGAATTGTCACTGACATTTTTAAGTCAGTAATAAAGGTCTTTAATAAGTCGATAAATTGACTAGAACTAGTCAACGTCTTAATATTTGACTTCATCATATTAATTTTCTTAATAAGAGTAAATAACATAATTGCATCATTTGACGTTAAACCAGACTTCATTAATATTGGAAGAGTTGAATTTGCAAAGTTTAAACCAGTAATTGATAAAATTTTCTTTTTAGATGTACTTGAGAATAATCCACAAAAAGGAATTACACTAATTAATGATAGGTTAGAATCATTAACAAATAATCTAAGAACATTTTTAAATGCTTGAACATATTTATCTTTTACTACTTTAGTTTCAATTTTTGCAATAGGAATATTCTTTTCTGTTAATAGTTTATTTATTGCACTCAGCATTTCACTACTGCTATATAAAATAGCAATAGATTCATTACTAGGTAATAAACTCTCTATTTTAGAAATTACATACTCTGCCTCTTTCCAACCATCAGAAAAAGTTGTGCTTTCAATGAGGGCAGTTGTACCAACTTGAGAATTAATAGTCTTGTCATACTTCTTATTTATAAGGACCTTAGCGGCTTCATCTATGATATTTTGGGGAGATCTATAGTTTTTAGTTAATCTAAACACTTTATAGTCTTTAACTAACTCAAAATTATTGTCTGCTCCTCTCCAACCATAAATACTTTGACTATCATCTCCAAAGATATAAGTCTTAGAAGCCTTCTTAGTTAATGCCTTAATATAATCAATTTCAATTTGATTAATATCCTGAAATTCATCAACTAAAACAACGTCAAAGTCATAGTCAAGTTTAGACGCTTCAATAATAATGTCTTCAAAGTCCATATAATTAGACTCCTTAAGAATCTTATTATATTCGTCAAAGACAGTCTTAAAGTCGTCTTTAGACATGACATCGTCGTGACATAAATAGTCGACATTCTTATTTTTAGACCATTTAATTTCCTCAAAGACAGCCTTTGGCTTGACGTCTAAAGACAGTCTTTTGACAATGGACTTTACAATATCTAGTCCATTGTCGTCGTCCGACAATACGACTGACGGATTAGACTTTTTGACATTTGCAAAAGCGAATGCATGAAAAGTCGAGATAATGACATTTGACGGAATTGACTGACCGTCTTCTGTCAATTTTGACGTCATTTCAGTCGCTGCCTTTCTAGTAAATGTGAAAGCGACTGTCTTGTCATTGACATGACGTCTAACGACTTCGGCTAAAAGAGTGGTTTTGCCACAACCAGCACCTGCCAAAATAAAATTTTGTGCCTCATTTGATTGAAGAACGGCACATTGTTCTTCTGTTAAAATATTTTTCATTTATTTTTCTCCTTTTCCTAGATACAATAATAATATCTACAATAATATTGTATCATAAATAGTGTTTATAGTAAACAATAAGGGCGGACATAAAGAGTTTTTGATTTACAACAAGTGTTATATGTGATATAATAAAAATATGAAATGTGAAATAATATTTGCATCAAATTGCAAATTAAAATAAAGGTGATAGAATGTTAAAGACAAAGCATAAATCTCTTTTAGGAGTATTGGGAGCATTCGCTTTAGCGATTCCTTTAACTGGATGTAATATTAACACTGGTGGGGGAAATGGTGGGGGAAATAACAGTAACAATGCACCAATCAGTGTAGTTAGTTTTGGAGCCTCACAAACCTCTACAACTTCTGATAAAGGGGAATTAAAATTAAAATTAAGTAATTATAAGAATTATCAAATTTCTGGAATAACAATTAATGGAGAAACAATGATTCAAGATATTCCTAATGAAAGCACATCTACTTTTTTACTAGAAGTCGAAGATTTAAAGTTAGGAGTAAATCAATTCAAATTAGAGAGTTTAACCTATGTTGCTGATGAAGAGACAGGTGAGACAAAACAAATTGATTTTACGAAGGAATACACTACTAAAATCACTAGAGTAAATGCTGCTGAAGATAAAGCAGAAATTGAAATTGAATCTATTGAAATTGTTAAGAAAAATGTTTCTTCAGATATATATACTGGAGATAAAATTCAAATTAGAGTTAGATTTCATAATCCAAACAATTATAAAATTATTGCTGTTAAGATTAATGGAGTTAGTTATTCTACTCAAACGCAAAATACAGTCGGAGAATATTCTATCTTTACTTCTCCAAATATCATAGTAGGATCAACAAATCAAACATATACAGTAAACGCCATTTCTTATTATGAAAGCGAATTAAGTCAAAAAGAATGGAATTATTCTAGTAATAATTCTGCAAATCTTGAAGTAACTCAAAGAGGTTTATATCCTAATTCATTTGATTTAAGTGCAACCAAAGAACAACCTAATGATTTATATGACATGGGAGAAAGTACAAAAGCAATTAATGTTACAGATGCAGTACAATTTACAATTTCAGTAACAAACGAAGATTTAAAAACTCCTAAAAAGATTGTTTTAAAAATTGACGGAAAGCAAAAAGCCTTAACAAAATTTGAATATAATGATAATCCTTTAACACCAACAATTAAATTCCAATTAAACTTCCAAGGAAATGCAACTGATACACCAACAGGAAAACACCATATTGAACTCGTGGGTATTGTTTATGATACGACAGAAAATGGAACTGATATTATTGGTTCTTACACTGGAAATACATCTTATGATATTGATGTTTATGATTTAATTATTAAGAATGAAAGTGATTTCTTTACAATTAACAATAAGTTAACAGGTAGATATTTATTAGGCGATGATATTAAATTCACAAAAACAGTAAGTTCATTAATTGGAAAGTTCGCAGGATATTTTGACGGTAATGGCTATAAAATTGATGCAAATAGTAAAACTATGACAAGTCCTTTATTTGAAAGCATTATTGAAAAAGCCCAAGTTGTAAATTTACAATATACAAACTTCTACTTTGTGAGCAATAAAAATATTAATGGTATGTTTGTAGGAGAAAATTATGGAACTATCAATAATATTTCTATGTCATGTGCAGGTGTACAAAATTCAAATACTGATGACAATACTATTTCTAGTTTATTTGCAGGCATTAATCAAGAAACTGGATCTATTACAAATGTTTTTGCAAAATATGGTACAAATATTGGTGTTAAATCAAATGGTACAATCAACTTATTATTTAAAGAAAATTATGGAACAGTACAACATTGTATTAATAATTTAAGTAAAATCACCCCATATGATAACGGCTCAGAATTAAAATTAAATTTAATGGGAGAAATCAATGGTCGTGGTGGACGATTAGTTAACAGTTATACTTATATTACATCTACAAATTTTACTTATGAATTATCAAATATTAAGGAATTCCATTATGGTTGTAAGACTTATGATGATGACTCTATGACATCAGGATTATATTTTACTGACGGTATTTTAAAGACTGGTGGTTGGTACTATCATAAAGTCACTAGTAATGCTGTCACTAATAAAGATGAATATGTATTAGTAGAGGGCGTTACACTTGATGACACAAATGTTTCAACATTAAAGATTGATGAAATTTCAGGTTCTGGTAAATACCAATTCCATGCAGGTTTAGGATTCAACGAAGGCGATGTTTATTGGAACTTTGCTTCAGGTCCTCAATTACTTATGAAACATGCAAATGAAAAGTAATAATTTAATATAAAAAAAGACAAGAAGGTTCTAATAATATACCTTCTTGTTTTTATTTTAAACTATATTCAAAAGCCAAAATCATAGATAGGAGGAGGGGATGGGGAAGACGGTCCTTCCTTTTGATGATAATTGGTGACTAATACGGAAATAGCATAAATAAAAAAGAAAGCCATAGCCTTCTTCTTTTTAAATACTATAGAACATCATCAAGGTTTTCTTCTTCCTTGAAGATAATTTTTTGAGTTGGCTTTCCGTCTTTTACAACAGTCAACGCTTTAGCATCATCGCCATATAGGGCTTGTAATGATTTTTGAGTTGCTACTGGTTTAGCAAAAGTCAAACTCATAACATCAACGGCATCAGGATATTTTCTAATGAAGGCTGATACCTCTTCAGGTACAACCTTCGTTTCAGACTTGCAAACGTTCTTGATTTCTAATAAGTCATTAGAGAATAAAACTCCATTTGCTTCATCTGCTCCTGTACCTTCAGCAATTAATTCTTCCACAATCTTAGATTGTGCTTCCTTGTTTGCCTTTAATTCTTCCTCAATTTCTAGTTGCTTTGCTTGCAACTCTTTTAATTCTTCAATTTTATTCATTTATAAAAATCCTCCTTCTATAGATAAATATATCAAATATCTATATCTATATTATACCATCAATAGCACTCGTTGTAAACAATAAAACGCTTATATAAGTTTACTGTAATCACTTTTTATGATATAATTATTATATATCAATGAGGTGGTGTTTAAATGAGTAAAACTAAAATAAAAGAACCTATGAGTAAAAAGAAAAAAATAATATTAGCCTCATCTATTGCGGGTGGAACATTACTGATTTTGGGAACAGTATTTACTATATTAGGTTGTACAGTGTGGCGTCACAAAGATGACCCAATTGTTGATCCGCCTATTATATTACCTGATGATAATATAACCGAAATACAATCCTTTGATGTAACTGCTTCAGTCCCTAGTAATAGATACTTAATAACAGTAATTACTAAAGAAAATGAATCTTATCTCCAAAGTATAACTGTTAATGGTATTTTACTAAGATTACAAAACAATGAGAGAAAAAGTTTAGGAGATAATGATTATCAATATACTTATGCTTTAGATGGCGTTGAAGAAGAAAAGAATTTTGAATTAACAAAGGCAGTATTTGTGGTTCAAACCGAAGAAAATCAGATTTATAATTACGATTGTAATTTTTCAAAGAAAGTAACAATAGGAAAATTATTAGATTTTGATTCTATTGAATATAATGAAAAAGTTGATTTATATTTAACTAGAAAAACTAATTTTTCAATTAAAATGTATAATCCTTATGGATTTTCTTTGGAACCTTCTTTACAATATGATGATACTAAGAT
>ERZ1034713.1523-NODE-1523-length-9887-cov-25.604963_pt1 | contig 9887 bp, 9 predicted proteins | sample MGYA00520692_ERZ1034713 | MGnify/ENA primary metagenome ERZ1034713 (study PRJEB33766, sample SAMN09781717) | gut metagenome | biome: gut microbiome | host: Homo sapiens | place: Madagascar | study: EMG produced TPA metagenomics assembly of the PRJNA485056 data set... | reverse complement strand
CATTCAAAATCGTTTTGCAATAAGGATGATAGCAACTTTTTCCTGTTTGTGTTTGGCTGCTGCTTGTGCTATCATAGAGAAAACAGGGCACAAAACGCCCCAAAACAGGAGGGAGCCGTTATGGAAAAAATCAAACTTGAGGTTGCAGGCATCCCGGCTGTCCTGTACGGCAAGCGCAGCCGCAAGGTCTATCTCTACGTCCACGGCAAAAACGGCAGCGCGGCCGAGGCTGTCCGCTTTGCCCGTACAGCCTGCCCGGCAGGCTGGCAGGTGCTGGCTGTCGATCTGCCGGAGCACGGCACCCGAAAAAACAGCCCGGAAAAGCTGGTGCCGTGGGTGGTCACCCGGGAATTGCAGGCAGTCTACGCCCGGATGCAGCCGGTATGGAAGCAGATCCGTGTGTACGGGGTCAGCATCGGGGCGTGGTTTGCCATGCAGGCGTTGCAGACGCAAACGCCGGAAAAGGCACTGCTTGTCTCCCCGGTGGTGGATATGGAAAAGCTCATCCTTGACCTGATGCAGCAGGCAGGGGTGACAGAGGAGCAGCTGCGCACGGCAGGGGAGATCCCCACCGCCATGGGCGAGACCCTCTCGTGGCCGTATCTGTGCTGGGTAAGGGAACACCCCTTGCACTGGAAGGTACCCACACAGGTGCTCTATGCCGATACAGACCCCCTTACCGGGCACACTGCCATGGAGCGGCTCCGGCAGCAGACCGGGGCGCACCTGACCATTCTGGAGGGCGGGGAACACTGGTTCCATACAGAGACCCAGCTCGCTGCTCTGCAAAGCTGGGAAAGCTATCATTTATAAAAAAGCAGTTTCTCTTTGCATCCGGCCTGTACATCCGGCCTGTAAAAACGTAAGCCCGGAAGATCCGCAGATCATCCGGGTTTACATGTAAATACTCTTCCATAACAAAACGCCGCTGACGGCTTTGCGCATCGTCAGCGGCGTTTTGTTTATTGAAAACAGGATTGTGAATGGCAGAATTAAGATCAGACGTTTGCTTCGCTGTTGTGCTCAGCCTTCTTGTATGCGGAGAAGGAGTGGAACACAATGTTCAGGCCCAGCACGATCAGCAGCACAGCAAGGATCAGCTGCAGGCCGTTTGCGATGAACACAGCGCCCCAAGTGGTCTCACCGGCAGGGATGGTAACAGAAGCAGCAGTGCTGATGGCCTTGACCATAGCGATCAGGCGCTGCACCAGTGCGGTAAAGGTGACGCACAGCATGATGACCAGCGGGGGGAACAGCATCTTGTTGTTGCGGCCGGTCACCTTCAGGAACACGCACAGGGTAGCCAGCACCAGTGCGCTCAGCAGCTGGTTGGCAGAGCCGAACAGCGGCCAGATGTTGGCGTAGCCAATCTTGGTCAGGATAAAGCCGAACACCAGCGTGATGAAGGTGGAGAAGTACACATTGCAGAACAGCTTGCGCCAGCCCTCAGCGTGCTCCATGTCGTCCACGCTGAACAGCTCCTGGAAGCTCATGCGGCCAATGCGGGCCACGGCATCCAGACTGGTCAGAGCCAGTGCAGAAACGCACATGGTCATAAACACGGTAGCAGCGTAGGCAGGCACGCCGAACATCTCAAAGAAACCGGCAACGCCGCGGCTGAAGATCTGGAACGGAGTACCGGCAGCAGGGGTGCCGTCTGCAGCTGCGGCAGCACCGGCAACGCACAGAGCCAGAACAGCCAGCAGGCTTTCAAGGATCATGGCACCGTAGCCGACCTTCAGCATATCCTTCTCGTTCTCAACGGTCTTGGAGGAAGTACCGGAGGAAACAAGGCTGTGGAAGCCGGAAACTGCACCGCAGGCCACGGTGACGAACAGGATGGGGAACATGGTGCCCAGCTTTTCGTTGGTAAAGCCGGTGAACACAGGCAGGTTCATGGTGGGGTGTGCCACCAGCAGGCCGACCACAGCGCCCACGATCATGGCCACGAACATAAAGGTGGTCATGTGGTCACGGGGCTGCTTGAGCAGCCACATGGGCAGCACAGCGGCAAAGAAGATGTATACAAAGGTGATATAGCTCCAAGCGGCCTTGCCCAGGATCAGGGGCAGGTTTGCACCGATGACAAAGGACAGCACGATGAACACGATGCTGACAACGCTTTCCTTCCAGCCGGAGAAGTTGAACTTCTTCTGCAGCAGACCAAAGATAACAGCGAACACCATGAACATGATGGAGACCATACCGGCAGCACCGTTGGTATTAGCGGCATCCACCAGTGCACCGTCTGCGCCAAAGGCGTTGAAGGTGCCGGCAACCATGTCTGCAAAGGCTGCAATGACGATGCCGCAGAACAGCCAGCAGAACAGCAGGAACAGCTTGCGGCCGGTCTTACCGATGTACTTTTCGATCAGCATACCCATGCTCTTGCCGTCGTTCTTAACGGAAGCATACAGGGCGCCAAAGTCGGTGACAGCGCCGAAAAAGATGCCGCCCAGCAGCACCCACAGCAGCACCGGCAGCCAGCCGAAAGCTGCGGCCTGAATGGCACCGGTAACAGGGCCTGCACCGGCAATGGAGCTGAACTGGTGTGCAAACACCGTCCAGCCGTTGGTGGGCACATAGTCCCGGCCATCCTCGTGGACGACTGCCGGGGTCTTGGCAGCGGGGTCAATGCCCCATTTGTTAGCCAGCCAGCGGCCGTAAAGCACATAAGCGCCAAACAGGCACACCGCTGCGATCAATACGATGACCAGCGTATTCATAGTTTTCTACCTCTTTCCTTTTTTCACTCCGCAACAGGTTCGGAACGATAGACTGCCGTCCGGCAAAGCGCTTCCCCGGAGCGTAAAAAACCTTCGTCCTCAGCACATGACTGGTGTCCCGGTCACGCTCCGAAGACGAAGGCTTCTGCATCTGCCTGCCAGAGCAGATGCAATACTCCGCGGTACCACTTCGCTTGCTGTGTTAAAACAGCCACTCTCCCACGCATGGTACACTGACCATGCTGCCCGATAACGTGGGCTGGACGGCACCGTGCTACTAAGGGGCACAAAACCCGGTTCACACAGGCTGCTCGCAGGCGAGGGTCTTCTACTCCTGACTGCCGCTTTTTCACCCGAGAAGCGGCTCGCTGAAAGAGGGTGATGCAGAAGATCATGTCCTGTTCCTTGCATTTGCTGAATGATTGTGTCCTACTTTATTCCCGTTTTCATCAATTGTCAATATTTTCGTCACAAGTTCAGAGGATGCGCCAATTCAAGCCATTTTCTGGGAATAATTTTTAGATGATTTTCTTTCATGTGTGAAGAGAATAAAACTAAACACATCTATAATTGAAAACCATTCACCCGCAGGTCTTGACTTTCACACTTTGAAGTGCTAAAGTAATAGCGTGCAGAATATTCCGCGCGGCAGAACTGTCCGCTTTGCCCGCTGCCGCCGCTGTTATAATAAGGAGAAAAACAATGGCTGAAAAAAATTCCAGAAGAAACGAGACGACGGACGCGCTCTTTGATGCCATCCTCAGTCTGGAGAGCCGGGAAGAGTGCTACGCCTTTTTTGAGGATCTGTGCACTGTAAAGGAGATCTCGGATATGGCACAGCGCCTGCAGGCGGCAAAGCTGCTGCTGGATGGTGCCACCTACGAGCAGATCGTCAAGGCGGTGGAGATCAGCACCGCCACCATCAGCCGCATTAACCGCTGCATCCAGTACGGCTCCGGCGGCTACCGCGACACCATTGAGAAAGTGCGTGCACAGGCAGAAAAGCAGTAACAGCCGCACCCGCTGCGGCATAGGATAGGGCACACGACCGGAAAGGAAGGTTTTGCCCTATGATGATCGATACCCCCTGCGCCCGTTCTCAGTGCCCGGAGATGCCCAAGGTCAGCTTGGATCAGGCTGTTGTGGACCTGATGGAAAGTATTGCTTTGCAGGAAACGGCGCTCAGCCACATTTTGTGCGCCGAAAGCCGGAAGATGCAGAAGGCCATGGATCTGGACGGTCTGGATCTTTGCAAGCTGCTGGAAGTGAACGACTCCGCCACCAACATGGTGCACGCCGTCGCAAACCTTGAGCTGGTGCTCAAGGATAAGCTGGAGTTCATCTCCAACAACCTCTACGTCCCGGGGGACAGCGGCTGTCCATCGCCTGCGCAGTAAGGCTTTTGTAGGGGCACTCTCTGCTGCAATTTAATCTGTGAAAATGCAATGCCGGGCAGCCCGCGGGCTGCCCGGCATTGTGCTGAACCGTTCTGCCGTAAGGGAGACTGCTGCGCAAAACAGGGCGCAGCGGCCTCCCTTTTTATGAAAATCCTGCATAAGAGACAGAAAAATCTTTTGTTGGAATTGCTGATGTATCAAATCTGTGCTATACTATTGGATGTATCACCATGAAAGCGAGGAATATAACATTGCTGCATTATGATGCAATCCTATTTGATGTGGACGGGACGCTGATCGATTCAGCTCCCGGTATCATTCATACATTGCAAGAGGTTTTCTGCACCATGGGTGTGGACGTATCCGGCATCAATCTGCGCCGGTATCTGGGCCCGCCGCTGCGCAAAAGCTTCGGCGAGCACTTTACCGACCCGGCGCTGATCGAAAAAGCTACCGACCTTTACCGCACGAGTTACGCGGTGAAGGGCAGTCACGAGTGTGCCGTGTTCCCGGGTGTTCCGCAGATGCTGCAAACCTTGAAGCAGGCTGGTTTTATTTTGTGCACCGCCACCTCCAAGCCCACCAAGGTGGTCACCCCCATTCTGGAAGAACAGGGGCTGGCACAGTATTTTGATTTTATCGGCGGCGCCTCTATGGACGAAAGCCGGGACACCAAGACCGAGGTCGTGCGTTATGTGCTCAGCCAGCCTGCTTTGCAGGGCAAGCGGGTGCTGATGGTGGGCGACCGCAACGATGATATGCGGGGCGCTGCCGACTGTGGTTTGGATGCTGCCGGTGTGCTGTACGGTTACGGCAGCCGGGAAGAGCTGGAGCCCTTCCATCCGGTGCTGCTGGCCGAAAGCTGCGCCGACCTTACCGACCGGCTGCTGGCAGCCCGGGTATGACAGGAAGTTTCATTCCTTCGGAAGGAGAATGGATAGAATATGAGAAACAATAACCAAAAGGAGAATCAGGCGCTGACCCCGATGCAGAAGCAGGCGGTGCTGGTGTGCATCGTGTGTGCACTGGCGGCGCTGCTGACCATCGGCATCACCCTTACCATGCTCAAGCGGGGCAAGAACCCGACGGAGCAGCCGGGGGATTCTTCCATTATTACCCCCGCGCCCGCTCCGGAAGGGGAGGTGGATATCTCCGACCACTACCAGATCAATCAGACTTCCAGCGCACTGCTCACCGGGACTGCTGATGCTGGTGACGCCTATCAGGAGCAGACCCTTTTTATCGGCGATTCCAACACGGTGCGTCTGTACGCCAACGGTCTGATCTCGTTGCAGCAGTTCTGTGCGAAAGAGGGCATTGGCACCGGTGCCGCCCTGAACGAGGGCATCGTCACTTTTAAGCGGGACGATAACCGCTACACCATCGCGCAGGCAGTGGCAAAAATGAAGCCCCGCCGGGTGGTCATCATGCTGGGCACCAACGATAACGGCATGAATACCGAGGACTTTATCAGCAACTACACCGCGCTGGTGCAGGCCATTCAGGCCAGCTATCCCTATACCGATATCATCGTCAACACGGTGCCGCCGGTCCCGTCCAACCATTCCAACTACCCCAACATGGATCAGACCCGCATCGATGATTTCAACATGGCGCTGCTGACCATGTGCGAGCAGCTGGGGGTCAAGTTCCTCAACTCTGCCGAGGCACTCAAGGACGCCAACGGCTACGGCAATGTCGATTACTACCAGAGCGGGGATATCCATCTCAAGCCCGCAGGCCTGAAGGTGCTGTTGAAATACCTGCGTACCCACGCCTACGAGACTGAGGATCGCCGCCCGGATACCAATAACATCCCCACCCGCGCCGAGTATACCGCCAACCCCAGCTCTGCCGTGGAAGCACCCAGCAGCTCGGAGGAAGTCTCTTCCTCGGCCGTTGAGGAAAAAACGGAGTATCAGGCCGGTTACCGTGTGGATAAAACCGGCGGCGGCACCCTGACCTGCGGCAACGAGAGCGGCAAGTCCCTTACGGTCAAGGTGACCAGTGCCACCCAAAGCGTAACTGTTACCGCAGTGCCGGAGGACGGCTATGTGTTCGTCAAGTGGAGCGATGGCGTGACCAAACGCACCCGCACGGATACCAATTTTGACCAGAACGTGGATGTGACTGCGGTGTTTGCGGCAGCCTCTATCCACATCAGCAGCAGCGGCAAGGCTGCGCTGGGAGATTCCTACACCTTTAAAGCTGTCCTCAAGGGCAAGTATCTGGATGCTTCCAGCATTCGCTGGTATGTCAACGGCACCGAGGTAACGCAGGCTGCCGGTAAGACCACCGTAAAGGGCGAGGTAGACCCCTCTATGGTGGGCGGCACCTTCCGGGTGTACGCCACCGCCAGCTATAACGATTGCACCGTGACCAGCAACAAGCTGGAGCTTGCGGTCAGCGGTGCAGCGTCCAGCTCCTCTAGCAGCACCAGCAGTTCCGGTGCATCCTCTAAGGAGGATAAGCCTGCTTCTTCCAAGGATGAAACGTCCTCCTCTAAGGAAGATAAACCGGCCTCTTCCAAGGAAGAAAAGCCCGCTTCTTCCTCCTCGAACGGAACTTCCGAAAGCACCGGCAGCTCCTCCAAGGTGGAGAAGCCCGCCTCCTCTGCGGCTTCTTCTAAGGAAGAAAAGCCTGCTTCTTCTTCGCAGAGCAGCTCCTCTTCCAAGGTGGAAAAACCTGCTTCCTCCAAGCAGGAGCACGCGGCTTCTTCTAAGGAAGAAACATCTGCTTCCTCTAAGCAGGAGCATGCAGCTTCCTCCAAGGAGGAAAAAACGGCTTCTTCTAAAGAGGAAAAGCCTGCTTCTTCCAAGACTGAGGCCAGCGCCAGCAAGGAAGCTGCCAACTGAGCGCACATTCCCTCGCTGCACCGCATAGGCTGGCGGGAGAGGAAGGTGGAGCCCTTATGTACTGGGAAGCAATGCGCACGCCCTCCCTGCCCGGGGAGAATGACGTGACCGACGGTAGCGTGGATTACTACGACACCGACTGGGAAAACGTAGATAACAGCGCACTGGAGGAAGAAATGCAGAAATGCGGTCTGACGCCCTGCGAGGGAAAGACGCTGTGCCCGGACAACACCCCGGCACAAACAGACCTGTCTGCGTATGAAATCGTTTCTGAATAACGAGAAGCCAGCTCTGCCGGGGGTGGGGCTGGCTTCTCCCTGTTGATACACCAAAGTGGGAAATGCTGAAAAGAAAGTGAGATACTATGGCAAAATATTATTGCATCCTGTTCGATGCGGACAATACACTGCTCAACTTTGACGCAGCGGAAAACAAGGCATTGGCCGAAACGCTGGTGAACTACGGCATTGAGCCGGACGCCGAGACCGTGCAGACCTACCGCACCATCAACGAGGAGTTGTGGCGGCAGCTGGAAAAAGGCCAGATCCGCCGCGAGAAGCTGTTCAGTGAGCGGTTCAGCCGCTTTTTAAAGGCCATTGATGCCGCCGGTGACGGCGTGGAGATGAACCGCTGCTATCTGGAGCAGCTGTCCACCCACCCGGACTTGATGAGCGCCGAGGTTCTGGATGTGCTGCGCGAACTTTCCGAGGTGGCAACGCTGGCCATCGTCAGCAACGGCGCCCAGAAGGTGCAGACCCGCCGTCTGGCTGAAAGCGGCGTGATGAACTTTATGGAGGACGTGTTCATCTCCGAGAAAATGGGCTGCGAAAAGCCCAATGCCCGCATCTTTGATGCGGCTCTGCGCGCGCTGGGCGTGGAGAACCGGGAACACGTTCTGATGGTGGGCGACAGCCTGCCCAGTGATATTCAGGGCGGCAGCAACGCTGGGCTGGATACCTGCTGGTACAACCCCAACCACGCCGAAAACCCCGGTAAGGTGATCCCCACCTACGAGATCGCCAGTCTGGAGGAATTGTATCCGCTGGTGATGGAGCAGGAGGAGCTGGCCAATGTTGGCCTGAAGAACCGCCGCCACCAGTGCTGAGAGATGAAAAAGAACGGATAACGGATCAAAACTATGCTGATACATTTGGAAAAACTGGGTAAGACCTTTGGCGAAAAGGTGGTGCTGCACGATGTGACCGCCAGTGTCGAGCGGGAGGACCGCATCGGCATCGTGGGCCAGAACGGCGCAGGCAAGACCACCCTGCTCAAGATCCTTACCGGCGAATATCAGGACTACGAGGGCGAGTTCAGCGTGACCCACGGGGTAACACTAGGTTATCTGGAACAGAACGCAAAGCTGGACGCCACACTGGATATCTACGGCGAGATGCGCGCCACCTTTGCTCCGGTGCTGGATGCCATGGCGCAGATGCAGATCTTGGAGCGCCGCATGGCTGCCCAGCCCGATAACGCCGACCTGCTGGCACAGCATGATGCCCTGCAAAATATCGTGGATGCCGCCGACGGCTACAACATGGACGTGAACATCAAAAAGGTGCTGTCCGGCATGGGCTTTGCGCAGGATACATGGCAGAAGAACATTGCGGTGCTCTCCGGCGGCGAGCTGACGCGGCTGCGTCTGGCAAAGCTGCTGCTGGAAAAGCCGGATGTCCTCATTCTGGACGAGCCCACCAACCACTTGGACTTTGCCACCATGGAATGGCTGGAAAACTACCTCAAGGGCTATTCCGGCGCGGTGCTGGTGGTCAGCCACGACCGCTATTTCCTTGACAATGTCTGTACAAAGATCTGGGAGGTGTCCTTCCAGACCATGACCACCTACAAGGGCAACTTCTCGGCCTATCTGCCCCAGAAGGAAGCTGCCGATGCCCTGCGCCAGAAGCAGCACGATGCCGATGTGGCACTGGCTGAAAAGCTGCAGGACTATGTGGACCGCAACCTTGTGCGCGCCTCCACCACCAAAATGGCGCAGAGCCGCCGCAAGCAGCTGGAAAAGCTGGAGATCACCGAGGCACCCAAGGACGAGACCAACCAGCTGAAATTCCGCTTTGAATATGACGTAGAACCGTGGAATGAACTGGTGATGCTGAAAAACCTCAGCATCAAGATCGGGGAGCGTACCCTGCTGGAACCATTTACCTATACGGTCTGCCGCGGGCAGCGGCTTATCATTGCCGGCCCCAACGGTGCGGGCAAATCCACCCTGATGCAGGTGCTGGACGGCAAGCGCCGCCCCTCCGGCGGTATGGTGCGGCTGGGCACCGGGGCGCGTCCCAGCATCTTTGCCCAGCAGCAGAACCGTCTGGGGCAGGGCAGAGTCATTGACGTCATCTGGAACAAGTACCCCCGCATGACCGAGCTGGAAGTGCGCAGCCACCTTGCAAAGCTGGGTTTTCGGGGCGATACCGTGTTCAAGCCCTGCGAGGCACTGTCCGGCGGCGAGCTGGCGCGTCTGCGCTTTGCAGAGATCGTGCTGGAACGCCCGAATCTGCTGTTTCTGGACGAGCCCACCAACCACTTGGACATCTATACCCGCGAAAACCTGACCGAAGCGCTGATGGCCTATACCGGCACCCTGCTGCTGGTTACCCACGACCGTCACCTGATGAACAGTCTAGCCTGTCCCATCCTCTATCTTGAGAACGGCAAGGCTGTGCTCTACCCCAGCTACGATGCCCTGATGGGACGTGCCGCCCCGGTGCAGGCTGCCCAGAAGGCTGCCGAGCCCGCCAAGACCGGCTACGGCAAGGAGCAGCGCCGCCGCCGCGCCGAGCTGCGCGCCAAGATCAAGGCCTGCGAGGATGAGATGGAGGCCTGCGGCGCACGGGAGGTGGAGCTGGACAACGAGATCAACTCCCCGGAGGTGTACAACGACCCCGACC
>ERZ1034713.1522-NODE-1522-length-9902-cov-30.225246_pt1 | contig 9902 bp, 5 predicted proteins | sample MGYA00520692_ERZ1034713 | MGnify/ENA primary metagenome ERZ1034713 (study PRJEB33766, sample SAMN09781717) | gut metagenome | biome: gut microbiome | host: Homo sapiens | place: Madagascar | study: EMG produced TPA metagenomics assembly of the PRJNA485056 data set... | reverse complement strand
CCTCGTAACCCTCAGCATCAAACATCTGACGGAAAGCCAGACGGCCAATACGACCGAAACCATTGATAGCAACTCTAACAGCCATTGTAATAGTACCTCCTAATTATTTTACCCATAATCGGATAAATCACGGTATCTTTATTGTAGACCAAAACCGGCAAACTTTCAAGTGTCTGCTAAAAAATTAACAACACAATTTCATCTTTTTTGGCTTTTGTACGATTTTATGCACCCTGCCACAAAGCTTTTGTTCAATTGCACCAAGGGTGCGTGCTCGTTTTTTGTCAGTTATTTCCAGATTTTTCCTTTCCGGTACAGGCAAGCCCCATGCCGCCGATGCAGCACAGTGCAAGGCCGGAAAGCAGCTCCGGCAGCACCGCCGCCATACCGTCGCCAAAGCCCGCTGCCAATAGCAGAAGCACCCGGGGCAGCTCCCAGCACAGGCACAGGCAGAAGGCTGCAAGCGCCGCTGCATGCAGGGCGCGGCCGTTTTCCGGCCGGGGCAGGTACAACGCGCGTGCCAGCGCCGCCAGAAACAGCAGCGCCGCCAGCTCCTGCCAGACTGCTGCCGTAGGCTGTACCCTGTGCCAGCTGGAACTGTTTTCCATAAAGCGCATCAGCACGTTCCAGTAGAACAGCGCACTGCCCGCTATGGCCAGCGGCAGACTGCCGGCGGGCGTTTTCCAGCCGTCCCGGCGCAGCCAGCTGCGCCCGAGGTTGCTCAGCCATACGGCACAGACCACCTCCAGCAGAATACGCACAAAAGTGCTTACTGTACCGACGGCGAACACAAACTGTGCTGCACCGGCAGCCAGCATACACACTGCCCCGGCAAAGGCCAGCACGCCTGCCGCCGGGCAGCGGCTGCGCAGCGGCTTTTCAGGCAGCGGGCGGCTGCGCCCGACCAGCACTGTGGCCAGCACCACAGCGCCCAAGGCGAGATACCGCCACCACACCGCACCTGCGGTGCACAGGCCGGTGGCGGCGTCCGTAGCAAAGGCAAGGTCTGCGCCGCGGCCAAGGCCAAGCAGCACGCAGAGCAGGACAACAACGAACTCTAACGGTTTCATTAACGCTCCTCGATGGGCTTATATTTCTGACGCACGCCCAGATACTTGTAAGCCGGGCGGATGATGCGGTTGGCAAAGATCACCTCTTCCACCCGGTGTGCGCACCAGCCCGGCACACGGGCGATGGCGAACAGCGGGGTGTACAGATCCTCCGAGATGCCCAGCATATTGTAGATCAGACCGCTGAACAGGTCCACGTTGGCGCACACCGGCTTGGAGCTGCCCTTTTCCTCGGCAAAGATGCCGGGTGCCAGCCGCTCGATGCTGCACAGCATATTGTACTCTTCCTCAAAGCCCTTTTCGTAGGCCAGATGCTTTGCGCGCTGCTTCAGGATGACTTCACGGGGGTCGCTGATGGTGTAAACCGCATGACCCATGCCGTAGATCAGGCCGGAGCCGTCGCCCGCCTGCTTGCGCAGGATGCGGCGCAGATACTCGCGCACCTCGTCGTCATCGTCCGGGTTCTCGACGTGCTTGAGGATATCCTGCAGCTGGCGGTTGACCATCAGGTTCGCGCCGCCGTGCTTGGGGCCCTTCAGGGCACCGATGGCCGCAGAGATAGCCGAGTAGGTGTCCGTGCCGGAGGAGGACAGTACGCGGGTGGTGAAGGTGGAGCAGTTGCCGCCGCCGTGGTCTGCGTGCACCAGCAGGCACATATCCAGCAGTTTTGCCTCCTCGTGGGTAAACTTCTGATCCGGGCGGTAGGTGCTGAGGATGTGCTCTGCCGTGCTCTGGCCGGGCTTGGGCAGGTGGAAGAACATACTCTGCTTATCGTAGTAACGGCGCTTCATCTGGTAAGCGTTCACCATCATGGTGGGCATACTGGCGATCAGGTTGATGCTCTGGTTCAGGATATTCTCAAGGCTCAGATCCTCGGCGCGGTCGTCGTAGGAGTACAGGCCCAGCACACAGCGCTGTAACTTGTTCATGATATTGGGCGAGGGGGCGTTCATGGTGTCCATGAAGCCGTCCGGCAGGGCGCGGGACTCTGCCAGGATCTCGCAGAAATCGTCCAGCTGCTCCCGGGTGGGCAGGCTGCCGAACAACAGCAGCCAGATCACTTCCTCAAACACGAAGCGGTCGTTGCGGTAAGCCTCATCCACAATCTCGTTGATGTTGACGCCCCGGTAGATCAGCTTGCCGGGGGTGGGGATCACATGACCCTCCTGATCCTTTTTGTAGCCCACAACGTCACAGACGTTGGTCAGGCCGGCCAGCACGCCAGTGCCATCCGGGTTGCGCAGGCCGCGCTTGACCCCCAGCCGCTCGCTGGTCTCCGGGTCGATGTAGTTGTTTGCGATGTACTCCTCGCACAGGGTACGCATGGTCGTCGGGTCCAGCGTTGCCACTTCTGCGTGTGCAAAGTTCATAGGAGTTCTCCTTTCCGTCTCTTACTTTTTATACTTTCCGTTCCCGTCCATCCTACGCTCTGATGGACATACTTTTATAATATCGCTTTTGTGAAGTAAATTCAAGCGCTAAGTGTGCACTTCTCACCGCAAACCGCAAAAATACAGAGTCTCCCCTGCGCATTTCCCGCCGGTTTGCACGCAGCCGGGCGTATGATGTTCCCAAAACCTGCGTTCCGGGAGGAGGTCTAGTATGAAACGTTCCTTTTTGCTGCTTTGCGCCGTTCTGCTGGTGCTGAGCTGTGCGCTGCCGTGTGCTGCCTACCGTTTTGCCTGCATGGCTTTTGCGCAGAGTGTGGCTCCGTCCGCAGCAGAAGCCGCCTCTGCTGATTCGGAAGAAAGCAGCGGGCAAGAAGCTTCCTCCCCTGCCGATGCAGCCTCCACCGTCTGCTTTACGGATCAGAGCACCGGGCAGGCGGTGGAACTGCCGCTGCGGGAATACCTGATCGGGGCTATTGCCGCCGAAATGCCGGTCAGTTGGCCGGACGAAGCACTGAAGGCACAGGCGGTGGCGGCGCACAGCTATGCCCTCTACCGCCGGGACCACAGCACCGAGGAAAACGGCGCATGGTTCACCGCAGACCCCGCCCGGCGGCAAGGCTGCCTGACCGATGCAGTGCTGCACAGCTACTGGGGCACTGCCTACGCAGCCAACTACGCCCGGCTTTCCGCGCTGGTAGACGCGGTACAGACGCAGGTGCTGTATTATGACGATGCCCCCGCCGGGACAAGCTACTTTGCCATGTCCAATGGCCGCACCGAAGCCAGCGAGAAGGTGTGGGGCACTGCCCTGCCCTATCTTGTACCGGTGGACAGCAGCACCGACACCGCCGCCGACAACTACGAATACACCCTGAACCTCTCTGCCGCCCAATTGCAGCAGCTGCTGGCCGAGCGGCTGGGCATCGCCGCTGACCTTTCTCAGCAGGCGCAGTGGTTCGGCACGCCGGTGCTCACCCCCTCCGGCTATGTGGACAGCCTGCCGGTATGCGGGCAGACGGTGCAGGGCACCGCCCTGCGCAAGGCGCTGGGGCTGCGCAGCACCTGCTTTACAGTGGTCTGCCAGAGCGGCACCTTCTCCTTTACCACAAGGGGCTACGGACACGGCGTAGGCATGAGCCAGTGGGGCGCAAAGGCGCTGGCAGAGCAGGGCGCAGACTACCGCGCCATTCTGGCGCACTACTATCCCGGCACAGCGCTGCGGGGGGAATAGCGGCAAAACAAAGACGATTTTGAATGGTCTCTGCGCTGCTCTGACCATATTCAGCGGAAAAAATATTCTAAATTTTGTGGTTCAGAACCGCCTGCGGGCGGTTCTGAACCACTTTTTCACGGAAAGGGGTCGCAACGAAAAGCGGCATCTGCAGCAGTAACTTTCTGATTTTATAGAGTTAAAAGCAGGTGTTCTGTAATGCAAATAGGGCTGCTACACATCGTTTTGTGCAGCAGCCCTAAATTATTTCTTTTTATCAGTCGAACAGCTTTGCAAACCAGCTTACGGTGGTCTCGGCGGCAGTTTCTACCGTGGTCTCCATCTGCTGGACCGTCTGCTGCAGCTTGGTGCCCTCGGCATCCTTGACCGACCAGTAGGTCTGGGTGCTGCTTGCACTGCCGGACACCGTGAAGTCCGAGGCAAAGCACAGGCTCTCGCCCACAGAGTCGGTCACAAGCACCATATAGGTGTAGCTGCCCTCCGGCAGTTCCCCGAAGCGGATCTGACTGTCCAGCGTGTTCAACGAAAAGGCGGCGGCGTTCACCTGCGCCTCGGCGCTCTGCACAGTCTGGTCAGCTGCATCCAGAACAGCCACCTGCACGCTGGTCAGGGTGGTGCCGCTGGCGCTGTTGGCCGTACCGGTCAGTGCCATGCCGCTGCCGGTGCGGATGTTCACCGGGTAACGCACACCCTCCAGCCGCAAGCCATCGGTCTGTGCCGCCACGCTGTTGTGATCCTTGGTGACATACCAGTAGCAGGAGGATCTTGCAATGGACACGCTGGAGCTGGTAATGGGAATGCGTCCGTAGCCGATATTCCCCGCCGGGTCAGAGCAATAGAAAATACCGTTGGTGTAGTCGGTCAGCAACACCGCATGGGGCTGGGTGCGGTCATAGAGGACGATGCCCTCCGGGTGCTGCTCCAGCAGGGAGATCAGCACTGCCGTCTTGCTTTGCAGACCGGAGGGCAAAGTGGCGTAGCCCACCTGCATCTCCTTATATGTAAAGCTGTGTGCAAGGCCGTTGGACCACGCGGTGGAGCGCACACTGTTCTCGGTCACATCCGTCCAGTCGCTCAGCCCATCAAAGTAGGCACGGCGGCGCAGCATCATGGCTGCAGAGGCCAGCGTGCAGGTGCCGCCCCGGCTTTGCTTGAAGTAGAAGCCTGCGTCCACGTTCAGGTCCACTGCCAGTGCAGCAGGCAGACAGGTAAGCAGGAAAGCAAAGCTCAGTGCCAGGGTCAGCAATCGTTTTTTCAGGGCGTGCGGTGCGGTGGTATTCACGGTTCGGTATTTCCTTTCTTGTTTCTTTGCGGATCTCATAGGGATCTACCACTACAAAGTATACCAGCCTGTAATCTTTTTGTAAACAATCCTTCATCTATTTTCTCAATATCAACACGTTTAGGGGATATTCATTGGTTGCTTTTCACAATTTTTTCTGAAATATTCCACGCATTTGACAAAGTTTCGTCCTACCCACCGCACAAATGTGAAAATATCTTTCTTTTTCGCCTGGCACGCAGGGCGAAAAATGCCCGGTACGTCTGTGCATTCGTCCCGAAATTTCACAAAGCAATTCCCTCTCCAATCCATGCAGCAGCCAGTCCGTTGTTGTCTGCCGCAGTCGGGGCAGTAAATGTCTCCAATTTTCCAAAATTCATATACTAGTATACAAGTTCAGAATGGTCGCTTGCCCTATTTTACCTTTGTTTACCGGCATTTTGCCCAATAATAGCCTAAAAAGTTTATATCAAACGCCAAAGTTGTTTTGTTTTGCTAAATATTTCTTGTAAAAATGTGAAATCCATGTTAACTTGAATACAACATTGTGCGCGCTGGCACAGACAAGCTCGTGTCCTGCGGCGCATAGGAAAAAAGGAGAATATTCATGAGAAAAGCAAAGCAAAGCATCCGGCGCACGGTAGCCGGACTGCTGGCAGGTGCGCTGCTGCTGGGCTTGACGCCGCTTGCCGCATTTGCAGAGGACAGCACCTCTGCAAACGGCTGGCAGTTCAAGGCCTTCGGCACCTCCGCAGCAGCAGAGGTCAACACCCTTGCAGAGGGTGCAGACATCCACAGCAAGGTCACCCTGAACGCCTGCACCGTGAAGGAGGACGGCACCATCAACAAGAAGGGCGGCAAGTTTGTTGCCGACTCCCCTGCTGACGGCCTTTCCTTCTACTACACCACCATCGACCCCACCAAGGAAAACTTCTATCTGCAAGCCGATGTGACCATCGACTATGTCAACCCCGCCCCGGACGGACAGGAGGGCTTTGCGCTGATGCTGCGCGACAGCCTGAGCGGTTCCGGCAGCTACTTCTCCAACCAGATCTCGGTCACCGGTACCAAGCTCCCGCTGGACGGCGTAGAGATCAAGGACGCCGTGGGCGTGCGCAGCTACACCGGCATCATCTCCAACGAGACCGCCGCCTCTAACGATGTCAAGGCCACCCGCGCTGCCTTCAGCAGCCAGACCATCAAGCAGGGTGATACCTATCGTGTCAGCCTTGCCAAGACCAGCAACAGCTATGTTGCCACCCAGTACGCCATCAACGCGGACGGCACCACCGGCGCGGTGATCGGCTCTTCTACCCTGTACATCCCGGCAAAGGACAGCACCGTCACCAGTGTTTCCAAGTACACTGAGCTGGACGACCCCATGACCGTGCAGGAGGCCAACAAAGCGTATCTGGGCTTTGCAGCTGCCCGCGGCATGAACGTGACCTTCTCCAACATCACCTACACCACCAGTGCATGGAATGCTTCGGAGTGGACCTTGCAGCCCACCAGCTACATCGACCCGGTGTACCAGATCACCAGCCCTTCCACCTGCACCGGCAGCAGCTACGCACTGGCTTTCAAGGCCAATGCAGACGGTACCGCCAAGGTGTACGCCAACGGCAAGCTTGTGGACAAGGATCTGACCGTCAAGGCCGGTGAGACCCTGACCCGGAGCTACACCGTGACCCGTGACACTATCTTTAAGGTGGTGTTCACCCCGGACAAGAACTACGTCCTCAGCGCCTTTGAGAAGCTGAGCAGCTACAAGGCCGCCACCATTGAAAAGAAGGTCTCGCTGCGGGCACTGGGCGCAAACGGTGTCATCGTGGTCACCCCGGACGGCAGCGCAGCCCATAACGGCACCAGCGCTGCGGACGCCGTAGACCTGCAGACCGCGCTGAACTACGCCGCCGCAGGCCAGACCATCCAGCTGGCAGGCGGCACCTATGCCCTGACCGGTGAGCTGAAAGTAGAGCGCGGCCGCGACGGCACCGCCGAAGCTCCCATCACCCTGACTACCGCAGACGGCAGCTACGCCACGCTGGACTTTGGCGGCGTGGGCACCGGCTTCAGCGTCTGGGGCAACTACTGGAACATCAGCAAGCTGAACATCACCAACACCAAGGACGGTTCCAAGGGCATGCAGCTGGCCGGCAGCCATTGTGTGCTGGAGCAGATGAACTTCTACAACAACGGCAACACCGGCCTGCAGGTCTCCGGCCTGTCTACGGACAACAAGGCTCTGTGGCCCAGCTACAACACCATCAAGAACTGCACCGCCATGAACAACGCCGACCGCGCCATGGAAGATGCCGACGGCTTTGCCGCCAAGCTGACCACCGGCGAGGGCAATGTGTTTGACGGCTGCATCGCCGCCTACAACGCCGACGATGGCTGGGACCTGTTCGCCAAAGCTGCCACCGGCTCCATCGGCGCTGTCACCATCCAGAACTGCGTAGCCTACAAAAATGGCTACCTGATGCTGGCCGCAGAGCCGGTCAAGAAGCAGCCTCTGCAATTCCCCACCGTTACCTGTGACGCAAACGGCAACCTGAGCTTTGGCAATGTTGCCGCCACTGTCGAGGCTGGCAACGGCAACGGCTTCAAGATGGGCGGCACCAACCTGCCCGGCAACCACAAACTGCTCAACTCCATCTCCTACGACAACGCCGCCAAGGGCATTGACTCCAACTCCTGCCCGGACGTGAAGGTGTACAACTCCACCTCCTACAACAACGAGGGCTACAACGTTGCACTGTACACCGGCAACAAGTCTGCCGTGACCGATTACGCTGCTGACGGCGTCCTTTCCTTCCGCAAGGGCACGGACGGCAAGGAGCAGCTGGCACTCCAGAGCCAGAGCAGCACCGCTGTTTACGGCCCGGACAACTTCTATTGGGATGCCGAGACCCAGACCAGTCACAACAAGTCCACCAACACCGTCACGGTGAAGGAGAGCTGGTTCCAGAGTCTGGATACCTCCGTTGCCCCCACCCGCAACGCAGACGGCAGCATTGATATGCACGGCCTGCTGCTGCTCACCGCCGAGGGTCTGGCTGCCACCGATGCCGGTGCGCGCGGCGCTGTGTGGGGTCAGGCAGAAGCTGCCAAGGCCACCTTCTGGGTAGTGGGCGACTCCACCGTCTCCCCCTTCAACGACAGCTACTACCTCCCCCGCGAGGGCTACGGCGAGGAGCTTGAGAACTACTTCAACGCCAATGTCTACAATCTGGCCGTTTCCGGTGCCTCCAGCAAGGACTTTACCGGCATGGCCAACTACACCACCCTGCTGAAGGGCTCCGACACCGTGCCCGCACTGGGCAATGCCGACGGCGACAAGTTCCTGCTTATCGGCTTTGGCCACAACGACGAAAAGACCGAGCCCGCCCGCTACACCAACCCCAACGGCGACTACAAGACCGAGGGTTCCTTTGCCAACAGTCTTTACGTCAACTACATCCAGCCCGCACTGGAGCGCGGTGTCATCCCCGTGGTGTGCACCCCCATTGCCCGCCTGACCGAGGCAAACAACAAAGCCAGCTATGACGGTGCTTCCGGTCACAAGACCACGACCGTCACCATCGGCGATGCCGTCTATGAGGGCGGCGACTACGCACAGGCCATCCGGGATATGTGCAGCGAGCTGCACCTCATCTGCGTGGACCTGACCAGCGCCACCATCGACGAAAACATTTCCATGGGCAAAAAGGCCCAGTACACCCACAGCTTTACCGGCGCAAAGGCCGACAAGCGCGGCAAGCTCTCTCCCACCGGCCTTGACCTGACCCACACCAACAGCTATGGCGCAAAGCTGAACGCATGGCTCATTGCCCAGCTTACCGCCGATACCCCGCTGGGCGCTTACAACCGGAACAAGGCAAAGCCCACCTACAAGCAGTTCTACGGCGATGCCGCAAACCCGGACTATGTGCCCTCCAGCTACGCCGCACCTACCCAGACCAGCAAGCTGTGGCCTGCCTTTACCGATGCCAACGGCACGGTATGGAACGGCTCTGTATTCGGCAATGTGGGCGGTGACGACAAGATCTCCGGCGGCGATTTCACCGCCGTTGTCGATGGTCAGAACATCACGCTGGGCGTTGCCAACAACCGCGGCAAGATCGCATCCACGGTGGACGGCCTGATGATGTACTACGTCCAGCTGCCCGCCGGCACCAATTTCACTCTGACCGCCAAGGCCACCGTGAACAAGCTTGCCAAGAACAATCAGGTCTCCTTCGGCCTGATGGCGCGCGATGAGATGTACGTTGACACCAGCATCTCCGACCCCATGGGCGATTATGTGGCTGTGGGCACCCGGAATCAGGGCGCTGTCAACTGCTTCGGCCGCAAGAGCGGTGCGCTGTACGACGGCCCCGCCGCAACCGTGAAGTACGGCGCAGGCGATACCGTGGACCTGAAACTCGTGGGCACTGCCGATGGCTTCACCCTGACCTACGGCGATAACGAGACCGCTTCTGCCGGTTTCGACTACGCCCTGACCGCTGTGGATTCTGATTACATCTATGTCGGCTTCTACGTTGCCCGCAGCGCAGACGTTACCTTCAGCGATGTGCAGCTGACCACCAGCGGCGTCTCCTCCGGTTCCCCGCTCAAGGCTGCATGGAACCGTATCGTCAGCATCTTCCCCTTCTGAGTAAGGCGAAAGCTGCCGCATAACCGCTAAAACAGAAACCCGGAACCTTTTCAGAGCCGCAAGAGCTCAAAAAGGTTCCGGGTTTTTTGCGTTCTTTTTCCAGTGAGCCATTGCCCACCGACTATCCTGCTTTTTGCTCAGCCCAGTGCCTGCTGGATCTTAGCAAAGTCCTCCAGCGTCAGCGCCTCTGGGCGGATGCGGGCATCGAAGCCTGCGGCCTCGATGGCGGCAATGACCTTCTCCTTGGGCAGGTTCAGCCCGCCTGCAA
>ERZ1034713.1520-NODE-1520-length-9913-cov-4.213938_pt1 | contig 9913 bp, 9 predicted proteins | sample MGYA00520692_ERZ1034713 | MGnify/ENA primary metagenome ERZ1034713 (study PRJEB33766, sample SAMN09781717) | gut metagenome | biome: gut microbiome | host: Homo sapiens | place: Madagascar | study: EMG produced TPA metagenomics assembly of the PRJNA485056 data set... | reverse complement strand
TTTGTTTTCGAATTCATCATGGCTGTATTATTTTACGCACTATGTTTTACAATGCAGTTCGTCTGCACATTGCCAAAAGCTCCTGGCCTGTCAGTGAGTGCTTAAGCGAAAAGCTTTCTCAAGCCAAAATACAGAACATTAAAAAGCAGAAGTAAAGTAACGAAAATTTGCCGCCGTCACTGTGCCTCTGCTTTTTTACTATCTTGATGCGGAACGTTTTGATTCTAAAAACTTTCTGCGTGTACCAGCGTGGCAAAAGGCTGTTTCCTGCCAGCGTGTAAAATATGACATGAAGTGTTTTTTAAAACTATGGCTGTACAAAAACGTACGGCAATGTGCAAAATGAACAATTCCCAAGAAGGCACTTTTACGTGCCCTTCGGGGAATTCGTTCATTTGCACATGCACTACTATTCTTTTGCAAACAGTCTTTTAAAACACTCGGCATTTCAATTCTTTACACCTGCCAGGAAACCACCGACAACTTTTTATTTGTCTCGAACCATCGCTGCAAACTTCTCATGAATCCTGGTATCGTTATCCAGTTCCGGGTGAAATGCAAATGCCATTTGATTTTTATACTGCACACCGACAATTTTCCCATCGACCGTGGCAAGGACTTCCACGCCATCTCCGGTCTCTGCGACATATGGTGCACGGATGAAGGTCATCGGGACTTCTCCAACGCCTTTTACTTCAGCGACGGTATGGAAGCTTCCAAGCTGTCTGCCATAGGCATTGCGGCGAACGCACATCGGGATTGTTCCAAAGTGACATACTTCCTGGCCTTCCACCTCTGAGGCAAGCAAAATCAGCCCGGCACAGGTTGCAAGGACCGGCATGCCGTTTTCTATCTGTTCTTTTATCGTATCAAACATGCCCAGCTCTTTTAAAAGCTTTCCCTGGACGGTGCTCTCGCCGCCGGGAAGAATGATGCCGTCATAAGGTGTTTCCAGGTCTTTTGCCTGGCGAAGCTCGATACAGTCGACACCGAGACGTTTCAATACATTTTCATGTTCTGCGAAAGCACCCTGTAGTGCTAAAACTGCAACGGTCATTATTTTCCTCTTTCTGCCATCAGTAAGGCGATTTCCTGTTCATTGATGCCGACCATAGCTTCCCCGAGGTCTTCGGAAAGCTTGGCGATCAGTTTTGCATCGGTATAATTAGTAACAGCTTTTACGATCGCAGCTGCTCTCTTTTCTGGATTTCCGGATTTGAAGATACCGGAACCTACAAAGACACCTTCTGCACCGAGCTGCATCATCAGGGCTGCGTCGGCAGGAGTAGCGACACCGCCGGCTGCGAAGTTTACAACCGGAAGTCTGCCGTTGTCATGTACATAGGCAACCAGTTCATAAGGAACCTGCAGTGTTTTTGCAGCTTCAAACAGTTCATCTTCACGCATACTGGTCAGCTTTGCGATTTCACTGTTCATTTTTCTCATGTGGCGTACGGCCTGCACGATATCCCCGGTTCCCGGTTCCCCTTTGGTACGGATCATGGAAGCACCTTCGTTGATACGTCTTAAAGCTTCTCCGAGGTCTTTTGCACCACAGACAAACGGAACACGGAAGTTGCGTTTGTTGATATGATAAACATCATCGGCAGGGGAGAGTACTTCACTCTCATCAATGTAGTCGATTTCGATCGCTTCGAGAACCTGAGCCTCCACGAAATGTCCGATACGGCATTTTGCCATAACCGGGATAGAAACAGCATTCTGGATGCCCTGGATCATTTTCGGGTCGCTCATACGGGAGACGCCGCCCGCTGCACGGATATCAGCCGGGATACGCTCCAGAGCCATGACTGCACATGCACCTGCAGCTTCGGCGATCTTTGCCTGTTCCGGTGTGGTGACGTCCATGATAACGCCGCCTTTTAACATCTGTGCCAGTTCTTTGTTTAATTTATATCTTTCATTTGTTGTACTCATACTCAAACCTCCTGTTTTGTAAGCTTTACTTTTTACTGGTTTCGAATTATACTGGAAAAGTGACTATTCGAAAATCACCAAAATAAATATATTCAGTAAGGTCAGATTGGAGAAAAAGAGCGTATGCTGACGTACAGTTTTACAAATATAGGGTCAGATTCGATGTATGAATATTTATATAAGTGCATTCGAAACGACATAACACAGGGGAAGATCAAGGCAGGGGAGAAGCTGCCGTCAAAGCGTACTTTCGCAAAAAATCTGGGCATAAGTGTGATCACAGTAGAAAACGCTTATGGACAATTATCGGCAGAAGGTTATATTTATTCCATGCCAAAACGGGGGTTTTATGTCTCGGATCTTAGCAGTGCGACCATGGAAAAGAAGAAGGTCAGAAAGGAACAGCTGACGCTGACAGGGGGAGCGACTTCTTATTTTGCAGATTTTTCGAGCAATCAGACGGACAGCGAGATCTTTCCGTTTACCATCTGGTCAAAGACGGTGCGGGAAGTTTTAAATGACAATCAGAAGCAGCTGATGATCAATCCGCCCTGCGGGGGGATACTGGAGCTGCGACAGGCGATTGCCCGGTATTTAAAGGAGTTCCGTGCCATGCAGGTCGAGCCGGAACAGATCATCATCGGAGCCGGGACAGAATATCTGCATGGACTTTTGATCCAGCTTCTTGGAAATCACAGGATTTATGGAGTGGAGAATCCGGGATATCATAAGATTGCCGGAATTTATGAAAATATGAAAGTGGAGTATGCGAAGATTTCGCTGGATGGAGACGGCGTTTCTATCCGGGAACTGGAAGAAAAAAGAGTGGATGTCATTCACACATCACCGTCGCATCATTTCCCAACCGGGATCGTGATGCCGGTCAGCAGGCGTTACGAGCTGCTTGGCTGGGCAGCCAAATCGCCGGATCACTACATTATCGAAGATGACTACGACAGTGAGCTGCGACTGACCGGGAAGCCATTTCCGACGCTGCAGAGCATCGATGTATCCGATCGGGTTATCTATATGAATACATTTACGAAAACGCTGGCATCGACCGTGCGTATCAGCTATATGGTGTTGCCGCCGACACTGACGGAGATCTTCTATCAGAAACTTTCGTTCTATTCCTGTACTGTTTCTAATTTTGAACAGTATACATTGGCAAAATTCATGGAAAACGGCAGTTTTGAAAAGCATATCAACCGACTGAGAAACTACTATCAGACAAAACGCGATGCCATTTTGCAGGTATTTCAGAAAGAGCCGCTTGGAAAATATGTCACCATCCGGGAAGAAGGGGCGGGGGTACATTTTCTGATGCATATCCGTACAGAAAAAAGCGAGGAAGAGATCGTAACGGAAGCAAAGGGAAAAGGCATCAAACTGGCACCGCTGTCCCACTATTTTGATGGTGAAAAAGATGGGAATTTTGAAAACACGTACGTGATCAATTATTCTTCGGTGGATCTGACAAATATTGAAAAAGCAGCACAGATACTTTATCATTTACTGTGATAGAGAAAAAGATACTTTACAAAAATTGCAAGAAAAGGTATGATTCTTTTGTAAAAACATTTATAAAAGGGGTTTTGAAATGACTGGAAGATCAGAGAAGAAGAATATTACAAAATCAAAGATTGTAAAATATATCATCCATAATCGCAATACTTCAAAAGTGGAATTATCAAAAAATCTGAATTTAAGTATGCCTACAGTTCTGAATAATGTCAATGAACTGATAGAGAGAAACATTGTAATTGAGAGCGGAGAATATGAATCAACGGGTGGACGCAAAGCAAAAAGAATCAGTATGAACCCGTCTTATCGTTATAGTATGGGAATTATGATCACAGCAAATCATATTGCTATGATCTTGTTGAATTTTAACTGTGAAATAGAAAAAATGGAACGCACCAGGCTGAAATTCTCTCCGGATATGGAGTATTTTATGAAACTGTCAGAAATGGCACATGCATTTTTGGAGGACATGGAAAATCCGGAAAATCTTCTCGGAATTGGGATTTCGATTCCGGGTATTCTCAATCAGGAAGAACGAATGATCCTGAAATCACATGCATTGCAGCTGGAAAATTATAGTCTGAGTTTTCTGGAAAGGATATTTTCCGTGCCGGTTCATTTTGAAAATGATGCGAATGCAGCAATGCTGGCAGAGGATTTACATCAATACCGAAATGCAGTATATCTTTCACTGAATAATACCCTGGGTGGGGCATTCTGTATAGATGGGAAACTGTTCTGCGGGCAGAATCAGAAAGCCGGAGAATTTGGTCATATGATTCTTGTTCCGGGCGGAAGAAGATGCTACTGTGGCAAAAAAGGTTGTGCGGATGCATATTGTGCGGCAAGTGTACTCACAGGTGAGAGTGGAGAATCCCTGGAAACTTTTATGAAGCAGGCAGCATCCGGCAATCCGGATATGCAGGAAAAGTGGGAGACATATCTGGAAAATCTGGCAGTTTTGATCTCGAATATCCGAATGGCATATGATACGGATATTATTCTTGGAGGTGAAGCGGGGGGCTACTTACAGGATTATATGATACCTCTGGGAGAAAAAGTGATGAAATATAATGGATTCGACCTGGATATTCGCTATTTAATAAACTGTTCTTATAAGCGGGAAGCCTCGGCGGTGGGAGTTGCGAAATATTTTATACAGGAATTTATAGAAACGATATAAGGAGTCTGTATCATTCAAAATACATCTGCATGAAAGCATGTGGGTGTATTTTTTTTGCAGTTTTTATATAAAATGCACAAAAAAGAAAAATTTAACTTGTGCAATAGGCAGAATCTGTCAAAATCCTGTTGACAAATGAAAAGAAATAGATAATAATGTAATTACTTTAATAAAACATTTAATAAAAGATAATACATAAAAGGAGGAAATGATTATGTTACAGCAGGTTATGACAAAACCAGGAGAAATTATATTTCAGGAGGTGCCGGTTCCGGAAGTCGGTAAAGATCAGGTGCTGGTTAAGATTATGAATATTGGTATCTGTGGTTCGGACATTCATGTTTATCATGGAAAACATCCATTTACCAAGTACCCGGTAACACAGGGCCACGAGGTATCCGGTGAGATTACAGCACTTGGCGAAAATGTTAACGGATTTCATAAGGGTCAGAAGATAACGATCGAGCCACAGGTATATTGCGGACATTGTTATCCTTGTCGTCATGGAAAATACAATCTTTGTGAAGAACTGAAAGTGATGGGATTCCAGACAACAGGAACCGCATCTGAATATTTTGCAGTAGATGCATCAAAAGTGACACCGATTCCGGAAGAGATGTCTTATGAAGAAGGTGCCATGATCGAGCCGCTGGCGGTTGCAGTTCATGCAGTAAAGCAGGTCGGTGATGTAAAGGGTATGAAGATTGCGGTGCTGGGTGCAGGTCCGATCGGAAATCTGGTTGCACAGGTGGCAAAAGGTATGGGAGCGGAAAAAGTTATGATCACAGATGTCAGCGACCTGAGACTGGAAAAAGCAAAAGAATGTGGTATTGATGTATGTCTGAACACAAAAAACAATGATTTCGGAGAAGGTATGACAGAAGCATTCGGACCGGATAAGGCTGACGTGATCTATGACTGTGCCGGTAACAATATTACAATGGGACAGGCAATCAAATATGCGAGAAAGGGAAGCACGATTGTTCTGGTTGCTGTTTTTGCCGGTATGGCACAGATTGATCTGGCAGTGGCAAATGACCATGAGCTGGATATCAAGAGTACGATGATGTATCGTCATGATGATTATGTAGATGGCATTGCACTTGTCAATGAGAAAAAGGTTCATCTGAAACCGTTGATCTCAAAAACATTTGCTTTTAAGGACTATCTGAAAGCATATCAGTATATTGATGAGAACCGTGAAACCACAATGAAAGTCATTATCAACGTTCAGGAAAAATAAGCACAGAAAACAGGAGGAGCTATGGAAGGTCAGAACAAAAATGGGAAAGTGCCATTGATCAGCAAGATTGCTTATGGCTTTGGCGATGTTGGATGCAATTTCAGCTGGATGTTTGTCAGCAATTTTCTTATGATATTTTATACGGATGTATTTGGAATCAGTATGGCAGCGGTTTCTGCACTTATGTTGTTCTCAAGATTCTGGGATGCGATCAATGATCCGATCGTAGGAGGACTTACTGATAAAACAAATACCAAGTGGGGACGTTACAGACCTTGGCTGCTGATCGCGGCACCGATTACAGCGATATTGCTGATGCTTACCTTCTGGGCTCATCCGGACTGGTCAGACACGGCAAAAGTACTTTATATGGTAATCACGTATTGCCTTCTGGTACTGGGATACACTTGTGTCAATATTCCATACGGGACACTTTGCGGAGCCATGACACAGGATATTGATGAGAGAGCAAAGATTAATACATCCAGATCTGTTGCGGCTATGATTGCGATTGGTATCATCAATATTATTACCGTACCACTGATCGCAAAACTTGGAAAACACAGTACAGCGAATGGTTATCTGTTTGTAGCAGTTATCTACGGATGCATTTTTGCAGCCTGTCATTTCTTCTGCTTTGCCAAAACAAGAGAGGCAGTGACGACACCGGAAAAAGAAAAAATTTCGGTTAAAGTACAGTTAAAGGCAGTTATGCAGAATCGACCATATATCCTTGCATTGATTGGCCAGGTGTTGTTTGGATTTACACTTTATGGAAGAAATGCGGATGTGCTTTATTATTTTACCTATGTAGAAGGAAATGCAGCTTATTATACCATTTATTCCATGTGCATTATCATACCGTCCATCATCGGTGCAGCATGTTTTCAGCCGGTCTTTCGCAAATTGAACAATAAAGGAAGAACAGCATCGCTGTTTGCGTTGCTGACTGGTGTCTGTATGCTTGGAATGTTCTTCTTTAATGCTAAAGAAACACCGGTTGTATTTTATCTGTTATCTGGTATTACTCAGTTTTTCTTTTCCGGATTTAACACAGCGATTTATGCGATCATTCCGGATTGTGTGGAATATGGAGAGTGGAAGACCGGATTGCGAAACGACGGTTTTCAGTATGCGTTTGTTTCACTTGGAAACAAAGTCGGAATGGCGATTGGGACGGCAATGCTGGCAGCATTGCTTGGAAAGTACGGCTATGTGGCAAATCAGGCACAAAATGAGGCAGTGCTTGCAATTATGAAACATTCTTTTACAACAATTCCGGGAATTTTATGGATTGTTACGGCAATCGTGCTGTTCTTTTATCGATTAAATAAAAAACGTTATAATGAGATAGTGGAGGAACTGAAAAATGGGAAAAAAGGTTGATATCGCAGCACTGGGAGAGTTACTGATTGATTTTACAGAAACGGGACGAAGTGAAAATGGTATGAAAATCTTTGAACAGAATCCAGGCGGTGCACCGGCCAATCTTCTGACTGTTGCGAGCCATATGGGATATCGTACAGAATTTATCGGAAAAGTCGGAAAAGATATGCATGGTGATTTCCTGAAAGCAACTTTGCAGAAAGAAGGAATTGGTGTATCGAATCTGCTGCAGGACGAAAAGTATTTCACAACATTGGCATTTGTAGAAATTGCAGCAGATGGAGAACGAAAGTTTTCTTTTGCAAGAAAACCGGGAGCAGATACGCAGATTCGGGAGAAGGAGATTCAGGAGGATATTCTTTTCGAATGCAGAATTTTTCATTTTGGTTCCCTTTCTCTGACGGATGATCCGGCGGAAGATGCCACATTAAAAGCAATTATTCTGGCAAAGAAAGGCGGAGCCGTGATTTCTTATGATCCAAATTACAGGCAGCCACTGTGGGAAAACGAAGAGAAGGCGATCGGTGTCATGAAATCTGTAATAAGATATGCGGATGTCATGAAGGTGTCAGATGAAGAAAGTCTTTTACTTACAGGTGCTGCAAATTATGAAGAGGCAATAGAGAAACTGTTGAAAATGGGGCCGAAGCTGGTTGCACTCACGCTTGGAGGGGATGGAGTTCTGATTGGAACCAGGGAAGGAAAGAGAAAAATCCCGGCGTTTAAAGTTCATGCGGTTGATACAACCGGAGCCGGAGATTCTTTCTGGGGTGGTTTTCTGAGTGCTTATCTGAGTAAAGAGAAAAAAATAGAAGAACTTACCTGGAAAGAAATCGAGGAATGTGCACTTATGGGAAATGCAGCTGCAGCACTTTGTGTACAAAAACGAGGAGGCATTCCTGCAATTCCAAAAAAATGCGAGATTGAAGCAAAAATGAAGGAAAAATAGGATCAGAAGCATGAAAAGACATATTGTCCGATACAAAACATGAAATGTATGGCAATATGTCTTTTTTGTTGCAGAATCCGTTAAAGTTGAGTAGAATGGAGCATATTAAAGTTCCGGTGGAACGCATAGGAAACTGGAAACGTGATTCTGTCAGGTAAATGTCAGCAAAGCTGCCCGGAATCGCATGCCAAGTCTCACGTGCGTTCGACTTGAAATGTAAGAGATTACCAAGGGGAAAAGAATGAGTAAGGAGAAAGAAAAGAAGCAGACGTATGTGCTGCGTGTACTGATGATGATATCCACTGTTGTCCTGATCATTCTGTTTTTTGCCACGATGTCCATGGTAGGGAAAATTCAGGGAACAGCACGCGTGGTCAACTATGCAGGGCTGGTACGTGAAAAGGGCTACGAGAATACCGAGATCATCGCCAAAAGTGAACAGTTTTTCCAGATCTGTGATGAAGCGACCGGACTGCCAAACAAAAACAAATGCGAAGAGATTTTAAATCTCGCAGCAAGAATGCCAGAGGCATTCTTGAACGAAAAACCGATCGAGGCCGAAAAACTGTGGGAGATTATTTCAAAAAATCTGACCGAAAAAACGTTATAATGGGCAGAAAAGTGAGTGCACGGAGTACAGATCCATTTGCATGGCATCTTTTGGGCATGATATCATATTTATAGTAGAAATATCGTTTTTCGGGGACCGCAGAATGTTATATCGTATGGCCGGATATTGCCGTCTGTCGAAAGAAGACGGGGAAAACAGAATAAGTGAAAGTATCGAAAATCAGAAAAAACTGATTTTGGAATATGTGGATAAAGCCGGGGATATGCAGCTCGTCCGAATGTATGTGGACGATGGATATTCCGGGCTTTATTTTTCAAATCGCCCACAGTTTCAGCAGATGATGGCAGATATTTACAGGGGGGAGATCCAGGGCGTGATCACAAAAGATATTTCCAGACTGGGACGTGAACATATCGAGACAGGCCATTATATCGAGCGGGTGTTTCCATCGCTGGGGATTCGTTATGTGGCGATTCTCGATGGCGTAGATTCGCTCTGTCACAGCAACGAAGAGCTGGCACAGTTCAAGGCACTGCTCAACGATATGTACAGCAGAGATATTTCAAAAAAAATAAGAGGAACCTTTCAGGTGCAGAAAAAACAGGGAAAATATATGTCCGGTTTCGCACCTTATGGTTATCGAAAAGATCCGACCGACCGGCACCGGTTTCTGATTGATGAGCCAGCAGCAGAAGTAGTCAGGAAAATATACCGATTTTATCTGGAAGGATATTCGGTTAAAAAGATTGCGGAAATTTTAAATGACCAGCAGATTCTTTCTCCGACAGAATATAAAACAAAGATCCAGAACCTGAATTATGTAAACAGGCAGGGCAGAGAACTGGTACAGAAATGGAAGACGCCGACCATCTATAATATTCTCAAAAACCAGACGTACACCGGTGCGATGGTGCAGCACAAGACCGAAAAAATTTCCTATAAAATTGAAAAATGCAGAAACATTCCGCCGGAAGAACGCTATGTGGTAGAAGGGATGCATGAAGCAATCATTTCAAAAAAAATCTTTGAAAAGGTGCAGGAAAAGCGGCAGAGATTCAAAAAGAATAAAAATAATGATTGACAAACAGAAAAAGTGTGATAGCATATATATAAAATAAT
>ERZ1034713.1519-NODE-1519-length-9921-cov-3.606426_pt1 | contig 9921 bp, 11 predicted proteins | sample MGYA00520692_ERZ1034713 | MGnify/ENA primary metagenome ERZ1034713 (study PRJEB33766, sample SAMN09781717) | gut metagenome | biome: gut microbiome | host: Homo sapiens | place: Madagascar | study: EMG produced TPA metagenomics assembly of the PRJNA485056 data set... | reverse complement strand
ATTGAATTGATTTGCTATTTTACTTGATTTTTGTATATAATAATCTTATGGAAAAGACACTTTATCAAATATTCAAGACATTTTTTAAAGTTGGAACTTTGTTGCTAGGCGGAGGGTATGTTATTTTGCCACTTTTGCAATCTGAGCTTGTCGAGAAAAAACATTGGATTGATGATGATGAGTTGTGTGAATATTATGCGCTTAGTCAAAGTGTTCCTGGAATTATAGCGGCTAATACTGCGATTTTCACGGGTTATAGGTTGAGAGGAACATTAGGCGCAATTACTGCCACTATCGGAATTGTTCTTCCGGCTTTTGTCTCCATAATTATTATTGCAAGAATTTTAGAACAAGTTGTTAAAATGCAATTTATCCAGAGTATATTTTGGGGGGTTGGTGTTGCTGTTTTAATTTTAATATTTCTTGCAGTTAAGGAAATGTGGCGAAAAAGTGTTGTGGATAAATTTACGTGTTGGATATTCTTTTTGACTTTTATGCTTTCTGGATGTTTTAAAGCTCCACCAGCTGCTTTGATTATTTTAGCGATTTTTATTGGATTGTGGCTTCCTATTCAGAAGAAAATAGAATTTGGAGATAAGGAAAAATGATTACATATATAAAATTATTTTTAGAATTTTTCCATATCGGTTTATTCTCGTTTGGTGGGGGATATGCGACTTTGCCGTTTTTGTACCATATTGCAGATGTTCAAAAATGGTATACAACAAAACAGCTTGCGGATATGATTGCTGTATCATCAATTACACCGGGACCAGTTGGAGTGAATGTTGCAACTTTTGCCGGATTTACGACAGGTGGAGTTTTAGGAGCGTTAATTGCAACAATTGCAGTAATTTTGCCATCATTGATTTTGATTATTATTATTTCAAAATTGTTGGAACAATTTAGGCAAAACAAGTATGTTCAATCGGTGATTTATACATTAAAACCTGCAGGATGTGGACTTTTGGCTGCAGTCGGGGTTGATATGTTTATTAATAATATTAATGCTTGTGGTATGATTTTGCTTGTAGGACTCTTTATTGCAAGTATTACCGAAAAACGAGATCCACTGTTTTATATTGCGGTATCTGCATTTGTAGGGTTAGTTGCAGGCTTCTTTAATTTGACAGGGAATTAAACATTCTGTATTGCAAAGCTTGCATCAAGTGGGTTTGTTGTATGTTTTCAGAGTTGTCCAAGTCTGCAATTGTGCGGGCAAGTTTCAAAACTCTATCATAGCGTCTGCCCGAAAGTTGGTATTTTACAACAGCCATTTTTAACAACTCTGCGGATGCTTTGTCTATTTGGCAATATTTTCTGATTAGTTTTGAGGTTAATTCTGAATTTGTTAAAATTCCGTCATTTTTATAGCGCTCTGCCTGAATTTTTCGTGCTTTTATAACTCTTTTACGTATGTCTTCTGATGTTTCGGTTGTTTGTTTTGTGTTTAAAAGTTCTTCTGAAGTTAGGCGTGGAACTTCTACCTGCAAGTCAATTCTGTCTAACAATGGACCGGAGAGTCGAGATTGATACCTGTTTATTTGAAAATCTGAACATGTACATTGTTTTTGTTTATCACCTAAATACCCGCACGGACAAGGGTTCATCGCTCCAAGTAGCATAAATTTTGCAGGATATTTAATAGAGTGTTTGGCTCTTGAGATAACAATTTCACCATCTTCAAGCGGTTGACGTAAAACTTCTAAAACATTTCTCGGAAACTCAACCATTTCATCAAGAAATAGAACACCTCTGTGAGCAAGTGTAATTTCTCCCGGTTTTGGAATTGTTCCGCCACCGATAATTCCGTTTGCTGAGGCAGTGTGATGAACAGCGCGGAAAGGACGTTTTGTCATGAGAGGCTCTTGTGATGATAAAAGTCCTGAAATACTGTATATTTTGGTTAGTTCAAGTGCTTCTGAAAGCTCTAATGGTGGTAATATAGATGCAAAACATTTTGCCATAAGGGTTTTCCCAGAACCAGGAGAACCAATCATAAGCATATTATGTCCGCCGGCTGCTGAAATTTCGAGTGCTCGTTTCGCTTTTTGTTGCCCTTTAACATCTTTAAAATCGTAGACGTAGTCCTGTTTGGAGCTTTCTGCAAGATAGCTGTTGATATCTATAACAGTTGGCTTTATCGGATTGTCTGAAAAATGGTTGACAACTTCTGCCAAGCTGTTTGCTCCATAAATGTTTACATCACCGGCAAGTCCTGCTTCTTGAGCATTTACAGTGGGAACAAATATGTTTTTTATGCCGAAAGATTTTAACCCTAAAATTAGTGGCAAAACTCCGTTTACCCCTCTTAAACTGCCGTCAAGAGATAATTCTCCAATAAATGCGCAGTTTTGTAGTTTTTCTTCTTGCAGAACTTCTTCTTCTACCAAAAGCCCGATAGCTATTGGTAAGTCAAAGTTCGAACCTTCTTTCTTTAAATCTGCAGGTGCAAGATTTATTACAACTTTTTTTGCAGGAAATGTAAAGCCGGAATTTCTTATAGCAGAACGAACTCTATCTCGAGCCTCATTGATTGCAGTGTCAGGTAATCCGACTATTGAAAAAGCAGGAAGTCCATTCAAAACATCTGTTTCAACAGAAACATTGTAAGCATCAAGCCCGATTACGGTTGCAGTTGTAACTTTGTTTACCATACGTGCATTATAACATGAAATATCTTTTTGTTATATAATTATCTTATGAATATATTAGCAATAAATTTTGGCGGAATTGGCGATGAAATATTTTTCTTGCCGACATTGATATCATTAAAAAAGGAATTTCCAAATTCAAAAATTACTCTTGCATTAGAACCGAGAAGTAAGAGTGTAAAGGATTTAACAGATATAATAGATGACTTGTTTCTGATTGATATAAAAGGCAAAAACAAATATTTTGAGTTGTTGAAACTTGTTTTTTTAGCACAAAAAGGACATTTTGATATGGTTGTGTCCTCCGGTGGTAATAAGCTAATTAGCGTTTTACTCGCTATGACTGGAATTAAACAGAGATATGGTTATTATACAGGCAAATTGAGCCAAATTTTGTTAACAAAAGCAGTTCCATTGAACAAAAAACAATATGCCTGTGCGATGTATCACGATTTGGTTACACCGATTACTGCTCATAGAACGGTGTTGCCGGAAATCAATGTTGCTCCGCAAGAAAAAATTCCGAATACTGTTTTAATTCATCCTGGAGTTAGTAAAATGAGCATTCGTAAAGGAATGATCAAAACAGTTGATGCTGATGTTTGGGCGGATACTGTAACTTTATTGTTAGAGCAAGGTAAACACGTTATGCTAGCAGGTGGACCTGATGATAAAGAGGTTATAGAGAATATTTTGTCAAATTTGAACCCCTCACCCGAATTTGTAAATTCGCACAGCTCATTAACAAATTCTACCCTCTCCCCGAGTGGGCGAGGGATGTTTTCCAACTATTATGGTAAAACAAAGAGTTTGAAAGATTTAGCGGTTTTGATAGGGCAGGCTGAAAAGTTTGTTTGTTCTGATTCTGCCCCTTTGCATGTTGGAGTTGCAATGAAAACAAGAACTTATGCGATTTTTGGACCAACTGATGATAAGATGCTAATTCCGCAATCTGACTTGGTTACAGCTATAAAAGCAAATGACAATTGCCCTATAAAACCTTGTCTTTGGGCTCATCGTCAAACAACTTGCGAAAACCTTGATTGCTTGAAAATTACCGCACAAGATATTGTAAATGCAGTGTTAGCGTAGATTTTTAAAATTTATATGGGTAGTCTTTTGGAACAGTCCAGTTATTCATTTGGAGTAATCTGGTGCATAGAGGATGACCATTTGAGGTGTTTTCTTTATAGCAACCGCCCCAAGAGTTGTATTTTACTTGGTTAATATCTGTCCATGAATGTTGCCCATAAACTTCAAAACGCCCTATGTTTTGACCAAAGCCAAACAAAAATTCGTCTTTCCCTTCCGTTGTACTTCCATCATAAAATGTTTTAGGGTTAGTGTAAAGCCTAATGTGCATGTAACCGCCGGAAAAACTTGAAAAATTCGCAATGCTTCCATCTCCCAACTTTACTATTATTCCACCATTTTTAATTTCATCATCCTTTATAAGTTTTCTATCAACAATTTCTGTAGAATTAAGGTAAGGTTTGAAATATTTGTTAAACCAATTTAGGACAATTTCATTATTTGATTCCCCGCCAGAAGCAACAAAATCCCAAGTAGATACTTCTCCGTAATCTTCAACAGCTCTGAGTTGAGCTTGTGCCATTGCAGAATAAAATTTTTTTATTTTTTGCATAGTGATATTTGCTCTATATTTAGATATAAGTGTTGGAATTGTAAGTGCTGTAACAATTCCAATTATTCCAAGAGTTATTAGCACTTCAGCAAGAGTGAAACCTTTTTTCACGTTGCCTCCTAATAATATTTTATTATTAACTAGTAGTTTACTATTGATAAACAATAGTTTAGTCGCTTAAATAATTTTTGTCAAGCATTTATAATTTTTGTATGAAAGATGATCGAAATAAAATATTTGCAAGAAATTTAAAAGCTGAGAGGTATAGGAAAGGTATCACTCAGGCAGAATTGGCGGAATTTGTAAATGTTAGCGAAAGCACAGTAAGTTTGCTTGAAAGAGGTTTGCAAACTCCTTCTATTTTTCTTGTCTATGATATTTCGAAAGTTCTTAACGTTGATATAAATGATTTATTGAAAAATATCAGTTAGTGTTTTTATTAATGTTGGGCTGGAAAGCCCAACCTACTCTGCTTCAACTTTAGCTTAAATAAGGTTACAAATTCTTGTAACGGACTTTGCGTCTACGCCTCTATACCTCTAGTCATCTAAATTCCTACGCTTAGTCCGGCGCAAAGGTTGATGGATTGACCGGTTATCCCCTTAGCATCTTCCGAGATTAGGTATTTACAAAGTTTAGCGACTTCTTCCGGCTTTACAAAACGTCGTTGAGGAATTGTTTCAATGATTTCTTCTCGTGAAAATTCGCTGTCGTCTATTGACGCCATCCCTAGTTCTGTTTCTACCCAACCAGGGTTGATTGTGTTCACAGTAATATTATATTCTGCAAGTTCAAGCGCTAATGCTTTAGTTAAACCGATAAGTCCGGCTTTTGAACTTGAATAAATACTTGCATAAGCTTCGCCCATAACGCCAGAGATAGAACCAATGTTAATAATTCTGCCCCATTTTTTATTTTTCATATTTGGAATAACTTTGGATGTAAGATATGCTGGAGCAACTAAATTTGTTTGGTAAAGTCTTTGGATATCTGTAATATTCATATTTTCAAGTTCTGAATAGATGTATTCACCGGCATTGTTAACCAAAACATCAATGGCGTTTTTTTTAATAAAATCTGCAAGAATACTAATATCTTTTGATAAATCGCAAATACAAAAATCCTTGGCATTGCATTCTGCCAACGCTTTTTCATTTCTTCCGGTTACAAAAACTTCTCCAATATTTTGAAGTTCGTTTGCAATTGCGTTACCAATTCCTTTAGATGCACCTGTTACAAGTATGTTCATACTCCTCCTCGAAATCAAAGATTTCGGTCCTCCCTCAAGGAGAGGACATGAAGTTTTGTTTTCTATTTAATTATTCCAAAACCTAGTAGGAATGTGCAAATTAAGAATATTCCTGCAACAATTCCTGTAAGTTTGTTTAAGCCTTTTTCAGCACTCTTTTGAGATGCAAAAACATGAGATGCTCCGCCAATGCCGGCAATTCCATCGCCTTTTGGGGAATGCAATAATATCAATACAATCAGCAATAATGCTGAGATTATTTGAACAGCCCATACTAAAGTTAATAACATTATTTTTTCTCCTTTTTCTTAGAAATAAAATGAGCTCTTTTTGAATTCAATTTAATATCTTTAAATGTATATAATCTTGCAGGTCTTTTTGAAGATGATTTAGTATATTCGTCAAGTTCTGTCAAACCTTGTGTGGCAAGTGCTTTCTTTCTAAAGTTCCTTTTATCAAGCTTTTTGCCCATAATTAATTCATAGGCTTTTTGCATTTCTGTTAATGTGAATTTTTCATTCAATAATTGGTATGCAACAGGGCAAAGTTCCAATCTTTCACGAGTTCTTTTCAAAGAATATTCTATAATGTCTTTGTGGTCGAATGCAAGAGGTGGTAAATCAGAAACCTTGTGCCAACCTAATTCTGGGGTTGTTACGATATTAAAATCTTCCGCTCTGACAAGAGCAAAATATGCACATGTAATAACCCTTGCGTTAGGGTGACGAAGAGGATCTCCAAAAGTGTACAGCTGCTCAAGATAAACGTTATCAATATTTGTACGTTCTTTAAGTATTCTTAATGCTGCTTGATCAAGGTTTTCGGACAATCTTACATATCCGCCCGGAATCGCCCATTTGTCTTTGAATGGCTCTGTCGTACGTTTTACGAGTAATACGTGCAATGCATCGTACTTCATTGTCATAATGACAACGTCGACTGTAATTTCGTGTGTTTTGGTTTCGTTAAAAATCATAAATTCTCTGTCCCTGTAATCAATGATATAATAAAAATAAAATTTTACATAAGTTAATAGTTTATTTTTATTAACAAAATTTAACATGTTTGGCAAAACATGGCAATTATTTTATCTGTAGATACTTTATATATATACGGGGAATAAATTAGGGATTAATTTGAGTATGTTCAATACAATTGGATTTAATAATTTTTATATGAACAACTTTATGCCGGTATTCGGTATGAATCCTTTTATGGGTGGATGTTATAACTCATTTAATCCTATGTTTCAATTTGGAATGATGAATTCTTTATTTGGTATGCCTCAAATGTTCTCATTCCCTAGTTTTTCTATGCCAATGTTTTCACCATTCTCAATGTCAAATTCTATGATGCCGATGGGTGGAAATATCTTCTCAATGGCAACCCCAGCAATGGCAATGTCTGCAATGAATCCGATGGCAGGTTTGTCTACAATGTTTAATGGTATTAATTTGCTTAATCAGTATACAAGCAATTTTGGAAGTTTGTTGACTAAAAAAGCAGAAAATGCAGATGCTGATACTGACAATTCTCCGATTAAAGATACAGGTAAATTAGACAAACATTTCTTGAAAAAAACTAAAAAGATTGCAAAAAAATTGAATTGTGATTATCAAGATTTGTTGGCATTAATGAACAGTGAATCTGGTTTAAATCCTAAAGCAACATGTGGAAGCTATGTTGGCTTAATTCAATTTGGGGACGCAGCAATTACAGAACTTAGAACTAAATGCGGTTGCAAAGGTTTGACAAAAGAGAAAATTTTGAATATGTCAAGAATTGAACAACTTGATTTGGTTGAAAAATTATTGATGTATAACAAAAAATGGAAATTTGCTCCAAATGCAAAATTATCAGCAGGCGATTTGTATGCAATGATTCTTGCACCAGGCAGAGCTGATAGAGAAGTTTTGTATTCAAGAGGCGAAAGCGGTTATAACAAAACAAACGCTAAAATGGATTATAATAATGACGGAAAAATTACTAAGTCAGAAATGAGCAGAAGAATTAGAGAAAAAAGCGTAAATGAGTCCATTTTTGCTTAATGTTTTTGCATGAATTAATGTAAGCGGGCTATGTCTGACAAAATTAACCAAATTATTACAATTCGAAATAATTCATTGATGTTCTACGATGTTTCATGTATGGTCATGGAATAGGTGAAACATTTGCGGAAGGATTAGCAATGGATAAGGGATACATTGAAAATGGGTTTATTGTGGACGTTAGCAATGCCAAGAAGACCTCTGAAATTATTTATGAATTAAGTAGAGTTTTGGATTTGCCTGACGCACAGAGTAAGAAAGTCTGCTTAAAATTAGGTGCGGTAAACTTGAGTACAACAGAGTTAACAAGTATTAAGGCGCTTGTAGAGTCAATGAATTCAGAAATTGAATTTGTAACAACAAGTTCTGATGCAACAGTTAAGTCTGCGGAAGAATTAGGGATTAGCGTTTCTATTCTTGAAAACAAGGTGCCAACTCCAGAGTTTAATGCAGACCAAGAAAAGGTTAATCACGAGCTTGAAAAAGCTTTGGATAAAATTTTTGGGGATGAAACTACTGAAATCAAAACTTTTGCTCAAGAAAAAGATTTGAAAGTTTTGAAAAAAGACGCTCCGGCAGAAGCGGTTCAACCGATTGAAGAAATTAAATTGGAAGATATTGATCCTAAAAATCAGATGGAAACTATTGCAACACCTGTTGTTGAGCCCCTTGAAGAAGCAGAAGCAAAAGAAAAAGCTCCTGAGGTTGAAGAGGTTAAGGAAGATGTAAAAGAACCGGTTGCAGAAGTAGAAAACACTGATTTGAAAGAAGAATTAAAAGATTTTAATGCCGAACTTGAAAATGCAAATAAAATTGAAGGCGAAGATATTGAAGATATTGACTATAATCTTGATGATTTGAGAAAATCTTTGAGAGAAACAGAAAAGCTTCCGACTCTTTATATTCAAAGAACTTTGCGTTCAGGTCAAAGTATTTCATCAGACGGCAATATTGTTATCATTGGTGATGCAAATCCGGGATCTGAAATTATTGCAAAAGGGGATATTACTGTTTGGGGAGTTCTTGGAGGAATTGCTCATGCTGGATCTGCCGGTAATCAATATGCTAAGATTAGAGCGTTGAAAATGAATGCAATTCAATTGAGAATTGCTGACACATTTGCAAGACGTCCTGATAATATTAATATTCCATATATTCAAAAGACAGATACTTTTGTCCCGGAAGAGGCTTGCATATACAAGAAACAAATTATTATACATAAAATACACGAATCATAAAAAGGAGAAATAATGAGCGGTAGAGTTATCGTAATAACATCCGGTAAAGGCGGAGTAGGCAAAACTACAACTAATGCCAATATTGGTACAGCTTTGGCAAAAGCCGGCAAAAAAGTTGTAATGATTGATACTGACCTCGGATTGAGAAATTTGGACCTGCTACTTGGTCTTGAAAATAGAATTGTTTATACAATCGTTGACGTTGTTGAAGAACGTTGCAAGCTTAAACAAGCTTTAGTTAAAGATAAGAAAAATCCTAACCTTTGTCTTTTAGCTGCAGCTCAAACTAGAGATAAAACAGCGGTTACAGAAGAACAATTGAAAGATATTTGTGAAAAACTTAAAAAAGATTTTGATTTTATTCTTGTTGACTGTCCTGCAGGTATCGAACAAGGTTTCCAAAACGCAGTTGCAGGGGCTTCAGAAGCAATTGTTGTTACAACTCCGGAAATGTCTGCAATTCGTGATGCTGATAGAATTATCGGACTTTTGGAATCAAAAGAAGAAATTAAATCTTACAAGCTATTGTTAAACAGGGTTCGTCCGAACTTAATCGAGTCAAAAGATATGGTTAGTGTTGACGAGGTTGTTGACATTCTTTCTGCTGAGTTGATTGGTATAATTCCTGAAGATACAGGCATTATCGTTTCTACAAACAAAGGTGAACCGATTGTAAACGATGAAAAATCATTGGCAGGTAAAGCATACAATAATGTTGCAAGAAGAATTATTGGTGAAGATGTTCCTTTCTTAGATTTAGACGAACCAAAAGGGGTTATGGCTAAAATTAAAAAATTCTTCTCAGGTTTAGCAGGAAAGGAGAAGTAAGATGATATTACAAAATTTATATAATAAAGTCTTAGGCTTTTTCCGCCAAACGGAACAAGAGGAAATCGAATCTTCAAAAGACACGGCTTGCAATAGATTACGTGTTGTTTTAATGCAGGATAGAACCAATTTAACTCCCGAACTTATGGAACGTATGCGTAAAGAAATGGTTGAGCTTCTTTCAAAATACGTCGAAATGGATAAAGAGGCTTTGGAACTTAACCTTGAACAAGACGGCGATCAAGTTGCTTTGATGCTT
>ERZ1034713.1515-NODE-1515-length-9939-cov-4.804027_pt1 | contig 9939 bp, 8 predicted proteins | sample MGYA00520692_ERZ1034713 | MGnify/ENA primary metagenome ERZ1034713 (study PRJEB33766, sample SAMN09781717) | gut metagenome | biome: gut microbiome | host: Homo sapiens | place: Madagascar | study: EMG produced TPA metagenomics assembly of the PRJNA485056 data set... | reverse complement strand
TAGAGAATACAGGGAGCATCCAGCTGCTTCAGCGATACTTTTGACATCACTTCTGTGATTTCCTCAAGAGTACCTGTTCCACCGGGAAATGCAATAAATGCATCGCCAAGTTCGATCATTTTGTTTTTGCGTTCTGACATATCTTTCGTCACGATCAGCTGTGTCAGTCCGTCGTGCTGCAGCTCTTTTTCAACAAAAAACTGCGGTTCAACGCCGATCGCTCTGCCGCCTGCATTCAGAACACTGTCCGCTAATGCCCCCATCAATCCGCTTTTTGAACCACCGTAAACCAGTGTGTTTCCGCTTTGCCCGATCCAGGCTCCAAGTTCTGTAACTGCCTTATGTAAAGCCGGATCATTGCCTTCATTTGCTCCAAGATATACTGTAATGTTCATAATTTCCTCCCAAAATGCTTCACTCTGAATATTACTTACAGACTTTATTTAGATTCGACAGACGAGGATGTCCACTCCCATGCCATTACATAGTCTTTTTCCCCAGTAACTTCATCCAAACCACTATACTGAATCTCAAACCCTTCTCTTTGATAAAAAGATATTGCCGGTGTGTTTTTCTATTTGTATCCAACCATATATCTGCAACTTTATTTATATCTGCTTTTCGTAATTCTCTGATCATAACAGTGACTCTCCTGTAAATCCGATAACACATCATAACACGAAATGAACGTGACATGGTAAACGGTTTGAAATGCATATCTAAAAAAACGAGACAAATTATTTCCAGTCAAGTTCTGCTAACCGTCGTTGTAATGTAGGTGATTTTGCAGACTTTCCTGATAAATTCATATTCGTTAAGTTAAAAATGGCATCAGATAAAACGGTTTTAATAATAGATTTTCCTCTTTGCCAACATCTTTCTGTGACAGCAAGTATATGTTATGCACATTTTTTGAAAACTTTCTGTAAAACTCTTTAATTGACTCATGCTTTCCTGTTCCTGATGACTTTATCTCAAAAGCATTTATTTTGCTTCCTTCTGAAATCAGAAAATCAATCTCATAATAATGTGTACTTCCCACTTTCTCCCAGGTGTGATAATAAAGTTCTCTTCCTGATGCCGCAATCATTTGAGCAATAAGGTTTTCATAAAGATAGCCTAAATTTGCCGGTAATTTATCAGAAAGTAATTTTGCATATACATCATTTTCCGTTACTGGCCGATCTATAAACATCAAGGTCACAAATAATCCCGTATCTGACAAATATAATTTATAACTGCTGAAATCCTTTGTATCCGCCAAGCTGATCCTTGGATCTGTTGAATTATAACATGGTAAAACTGTTTTTGAATCCATCAACTCATATAACAATTCATCTGCCCTGGTATTGTTTTTCTTTCCTATAGCCGTTGTAATTCTATATTTTCTCAAATCTTTTGACAACTGAGCCGGAATTGAATGATATAATGCCGATATTCTTCCTGACACATCAATCTTTTTGAAATCTTCTTCATAAAGAGAGATGATCTGTCTTTTTACCATATCAATTTGCGAAAAGTTTTTTCCCTCTATATACGCTTCCACCGCCTGCGGCATTCCGCCCACCGCCATATAAATTCTCAAATCTCTCATTAGTTTCCGATTTGTCGCCTGTCCAATCGCCGAATTCATATGATAAATTTGCTGCAAAAGCTCATAATTATTGCCCGTAGCCTTGCAGAATTCTTCATAATCCATTGGATAAACCTGTATTTTCATTTCCTCAGAAGGAATTAAAATATCCTTTACATTTTTCTTTATTGATATCAAAGAGCCTGTTTCCAGGTAATGGTATCTGCCATCTGACACAAAATGCTTTATAGCCTGTCTTGCTTTAGGAAAAAGTTGTACCTCATCAAAAATAATCAATGATTCATGCTCATATAAGGTTACTCCTGTTTCTGCCTGCAATCTCAAAAAGAATATATTCAAATTTCCGATGTCTTCAAAACAGGCTCGTATCGTATCCGTCGTTTTTGAGAAGTCAATCAAAATATAGGACTTATATTCATTTTGTGCAAAATACTCTGCAATTGTCGATTTTCCAACTCGTCTGGCTCCTTCAAGCAAAACCGCATATTTATCTGCGTATTCTGCCTTCCATTCCATCAGTTTTTTGTATGCTTTTCGTTCAAAATACATTATTTCCCTCCGTAGTCACCTGTATGAGTATGTTATACTATAAAATATGCTTTTCTTCAATATTTTACATCTGTATTTTGTACTTTTCTTCAATGTTTTATTCCTTATATTTATAACTTTCTTCTTAATTTTTACAGCTGTACAAGTAGATATATATAGCAAATATATAAACATTTCTGTTGTCCAATAAATAATTTTAATCTATATTGCAGCATTTTACATTCATTTTTGCCAGCAGAACCAATGCAACTATAATAAAAAAACTCATGCCAATGAGCCCTGTCGGATTTGGTCCTAACACCCCCGATTGTTCCGCCTTTTCTGTTCGAAAGGTTTTTTCGGCAAATATTTGTGGCATGAAGGATCGTTCCGCTTAAGCGACCTCTGGCAGGCTAGGAGCTTTTGGCAATGTGCAAAATGAACAATTCCCAAGAAGGCACTTTTACGTGCCCTTCGGGGAATTCGTTCATTTGCACATTCAAAAGTGCTGTTCCTTTCTTCGAGACAAAGAAACGGCTCATGTAAACTCTATTGCATTTTTCATCTAAAATTTACTGTAACTTCATCGTTCTTTTTTATTCTTATTTTATGGTGAAAACATCTGTTTTTCAATATAAAAAATTATGAAATTTCTTTCGTTGCTTCTCTTTCTAATTGGCAGTTCAAAGCAAAACCGCCGCAGCCACCAGATTTTTTTCTGATGACCACAGCGGTTTATTTGCTGCATTTTTAAGATACTGTTTTTGTTATTTTACTCTTGTCAGATTCATTCGTTTCAGATAGCTCTGCGTCTCTGCCACAACCACTCCGCTTAAGGAGAGCAGTGCGATCAGGTTCGGGATCGCCATCAGTGCGTTGAAGATATCGGCGATCACCCATACTGCAGATACTGTGAAGTACGGTCCGATAAAGACTGCTGCTATGTACAGCCAGCGGAAGATCTTCAGGGCTGTTTTGTTGCTGCCGGAAAGATATGCCAGACATCTCTCACTGTAGTAGTCCCATCCGAGGATGGTAGTAAATGCAAAGAATACCAGACACATCATCAGCAGAAATGCACTGATCTGCGGTGCAAACGGAAGTCCCTGCTGGAATGCGTTGGTGGTAACTGCCACACCTTCCAGTCCGATGTTCCAGGAACCGGTGAGCACGATGGAAAGTCCGGTCATGGTACATACAACGATCGTATCGATAAAGGTACCGGTCATGGTAACCAGTCCCTGACGTGCCGGCTCTTTTGTCTGAGCGGCTGCTGCTGCGATCGGGGCACTACCAAGTCCTGCCTCGTTTGAGAAGATACCTCTTGCGATACCTTTCTGCATTGCCACAATGATCGCTCCAAGTGCTCCGCCGGCTGCTGCACGCATACCAAAGGCACTGGATACAATCTCTACGATCGCTGCCGGGATTTTATTAGCGTTTAAGATCAGAAGCAGCAAAGAAATCGCAATGTATATAACTGCCATGAACGGCACAATGATCTCAGATACTTTTGCAATACGTTTCAATCCTCCGATAACAACCAGACCAACACAGACAGTCAGGATCAGTCCTGAGATCACAACGGCAAGCGTATAATCTCTTCCCAGCAGATGAACCACATGCTGTGCATTCGGATCAAAGAAGTTACCTACGGCACTTGTAATACCATTTACCTGCGTAAAGGTTCCGATACCAAACAGACCTACACCCATTCCAAAAAATGCAAAAATCTTTGCCAGCCAGGTCCATTTTTTACCCATACCATTTTCGATATAGTAAAACGGGCCGCCAAGGATATGACCATGTTTGTCCGTTGTACGGTATTTGATAGCGAGAAGACCTTCGGAATATTTCGTTGCCATACCAAACAGGGCTGCAATTTCCATCCAGAATAACGCTCCCGGTCCTCCGGCTACGATCGCGGTTGCCACACCAACGATATTTCCGGTACCGATGGTTGCGGAAAGTGCAGTACATAACGCTCCGAAACTTGTAACTTCTCCGTGACCGCTCTCTTCATTTTCAAACATGTACTTGAGTGCTTTTGGAAGTTTTGTGATTTGGATACCTTTCAGACGAATGGTAAGATAAATACCAGTCAAAAGAATTGCTACGATCAGTGGGACACCCCATACCAGATCATCAACGTGCTGCAAAAAATTGTTTACTGCTTCGAACATTACTCTCTCTCCAATCTTGATTATTTATTGGCTGCTGCCAGAACACCCTCACAAAATCTGCCCCGTGACTATTTTCCATGTTGTCTGATACTGACACGGATCGATTCTTTGGGCTGTCCGAAAACAACAAAAGAGCTGATCATACAATCAGCCCTCCAAAGAGTAGAACATATTTAGACTTTTCTCTGTCCTTTTGCCTGAGAGATAAGCAGCAGATCTGCTGCCGTACACCTTCGGCGCCCGTTCTATGAGACTCTCCAGAGTACGCTGTGACTTTCTTCGACACAACGTGTTTTTATTTTAGCATACCTGAAGAGCCTCTGCAAGAAAAATTTATTCTTTTTTAATAATTCCATATATTTTTACAAGTTCCATCAGGATTTCCACGCTCTTATCCATTCCCTCAACTGTTATATGTTCATACGGTCCATGGAATGCATAGCCGCCGGTTCCGAGATTCGGGCACGGCAGTCCCATAAAACTCAGTCTTGCCCCATCCGTACCGCCGCGGATCGGCTGAATTTTCGGCACAATGCCCACGTTCTCACAGGCTTTTTTCGCATTCTCGATCAGATGATAACAAGGACGGATCTTCTCTGCCATGTTTCGATATTGTTCTTTGATCTGAAGATCAACCGTTCCCTCACCGTATTTCTGATTCATGACATCTGCGATTTCTTTCAGTTTCTGCTGTTTCTGTGCAAACTTGTCCGCATCGTGGTCACGCACAATATATACAAGTTCTGCTCTTTCACAGCTGCCGTTTATTTTGATCAGATGATAAAATCCTTCATAGCCTTCTGTCTGCTCCGGTGTCTCTTCCTGAGGCAGCATCATCTGGATCTCACATCCGACGGCTCCGGCATTGATCATGATGCCCTTTGCACTGCCTGGATGCACATTGACCCCCTGAATCTTAAAAACAGCTTCGCAGGCATTGAAATTTTCGTATTCGATCTCGCCTTCCGCACCGCCGTCCACGGTATAGGCAAAATCTGCTGCAAATCCCTCTACATCAAAATGATCTGCCCCTCTGCCAATCTCTTCGTCCGGCGTAAATGCAAGACAGATCTTCCCATGCGGCACATCACTTCGCAGAACGTATTCTGCCATCGTCATAATTTCTGCAATACCTGCTTTGTCATCTGCTCCGAGGATCGTCGTTCCGTCTGACGTGATCAGCGTACGCCCCTTCAGATTTTTCAGATGCGGAAAAAGTACGGTATCTAAAACTCTGCCGCCTTCATCAAAAACAAGATTCTGTCCGTCATAATTTTCATGAAGAACCGGATGGATCGGATTTTCCGTAAATTCTGAAACGGTGTCCATATGTGCGATAAATCCAAGAGATGGACTGTTCTCATAACCTTCCGTTGCCGGAATTGTTCCATAGACATAGCATTTTCCGTCAACGGCTGCATCCTCGATGCCCAGTTCCTTCATTTCTCCCACCAGACGCTCTGCCAGTTCAAACTGACAGGAACTGCTCGGTGTTTCCATACTTTCTTCGCTGCTCGGTGTTTTTACTTTGACATATTCCAATAATCTTTCATATGCACGCATGATTCTGCCTCCTGATCCTTTCTCAGATACCAGAAGCCGGAATTCTTCCGACCATGGTATCTTTTCTTATCAGATATTATAGTCCTCTTTGACAGCCAGGGCAACTTGAATTTATAACTGAGGTCTCTCATTTAATTCATATGCGAGACTGCTGCTCTTCTTTAACACTTCCTGCTTTTTATTCCGGATCCAGGCACGCCGTTCACTCTGATCACTGCCCTGCACTTTTTCTGCCTGACTTAAAATTTCTTCGTACTCGTCATATAATTCTTTCGCATAAATATCACAGGAAATGGCTTTTTCCATATTGATAAAGCTTTCTTCATAATTTTCTTTTTCCAGAGCACCATATGCCAGATATTGATAAACTTCTGCCAGATGTGTATTGTGCGTGAGGATCTGCTCTGCCGCCGAAGTTGCTTCCTCTGCACTCCGACTTCCTTCCATCACCGCAAGCTGTGCCGGCGTATAAGCACCATAAAAGCTCAGTGCCTTCTGATGTTCTCCGACATAATCAAGCAGGAACGGTATGCAGAAATAAATACATCCCACACTTATAACGGTCAGAAAAATACAGTCCTCGATCTTTGTCTTTTTCTTTAAACTACCCTCTGCTTTACCGTAATCCAGACACAGAAGTCCCAAAAGCCCGATCGCAGTAAACTGCAGATCAAAATCAACCAGCATATGCAGCATGATAAGAAGCAAAATCTGTTTCTGCATACTGCTCTGACTGCCTTTTAAGAGCTGACGCAGCATCACAGCCGCAAACAGAACAGCCGGAAGAATACCCAGATCCAACGCAGCCTGTAACCAGTCGTTATGCACAAAGAGCGTCTTATAAACTCCGGTCTGCATCCGTCCTTGAACATAAGCATAGCCATGGTAACCCATTCCAAACGGATACTTTGCGATCATTTTTAATGCATCCAGATCATAAAGAATACGTCCTTTCCAGGTACTGGAATAGCGGAACACTGTGAAGATCCTGCCGATATTCTGCTCACCTGCCCCGTTTGTCACAACCATAACAACTGCAAGTAGTGCAAACACAGCGACAATGCAAAAAATCCCGTATTTCTTTGCTTTTTGTGACGACAGATGCCGGATAAACCAGATCAGATATCCGAAAAACAGAAGCATCACGCCGCGGCTCCCAGTCAGAAGCAATCCTGCCAAAAGTACAATTCCTTCCAGAATCTGCATTTTGTCTCTTTTGATGCCCGATTCCTGTTCTCTGCTTTTGTTTTCGATCCATCGATTGCAGATCACAACCAATCCTGCCAGCAGATAGAGTGCACAGGTATTAGAATACTGGAAAAATCCGCCAAGACGCCCGGCCTGCCAGAGCTGCTCTTTCAGAGCCGGAAATGGCAGTGCCAGAATCCCGGCCAGTACCATAAAGCAGCCGATGTGTGCGATATAGCCTGTTGTTTTCTGTCTGGTTTCATCCGAAAACTGCATGAAAAACAGATAGCCAAGAGGCAGTGGCAACATTTTGATCACGCCCACAAAAGCCATTGCCCGATCGATTGCATAAAAACAGGTAATACCGAACCATAAAAACACAGACAGCAACACTGCCAGCTGTTTTTTCCCTTTGATCTGAAACGAATATTTTACGCGGCAGACGATAAGCAGTATACCAAGCACTGCCGCAAGCATCGCTCCTGAAAATTCATAGGATCTGCAGCAGAAGTGCCAGTACCAGTAAGAATGCTGTTTTCTTCATCGTGTGTCCTCCCTTGTTTTTTATATTTATTATAATCTGACTCACATATAAAAATCAACGCTTATATTGGTAATTTTTACAAATTATTGTCTGTTTTTAAAATTTACAGTGGTAGTTTTTTTTGTTTTCGACTATAATAGACAGGAAAATATATTTGAAGCGATACAGCGTTATCACTGTATCAGAATGGAGGACAAAATGGAAATCGTATGCTTAGACCTGGAAGGTGTACTGGTACCGGAAATCTGGATTGCTTTTGCAGAAGAAACAGGCATCCCGGAATTAAAGAAAACCACCAGAGACGAACCGGACTACGATAAACTGATGAAATATCGTCTTAATATTTTAAAAGAACATAATCTGGGACTGAAAGAAATCCAGGAAACCATCGCCAAAATCGATCCGCTCCCGGGAGCAAAAGAATTTCTGGATAAATTAAGAGAACTGACACAGGTTATCATTATCAGCGATACTTTCTCACAGTTCGCAGGTCCGCTGATGAAAAAGCTGGGTTATCCGACTATTTTCTGCAACTCTCTTGTCGTTGCTGACAACGGAGAAATCGTTGATTTCAAAATGCGTTGTGAGAAATCCAAATACACAACCGTCAAAGCTCTGCAGTCCATCGGTTATGACACCATCGCAAGCGGCGACAGCCATAACGACCTTGGCATGATCCAGGCAAGTAAGGCAGGCTTCTTATTCAGAAGTACCGATGCAATCAAAGCAGAATATCCACAGCTGCCGGCATTTGAGACCTATGATGAACTTTATGATGCAATTAAGAAAGTGATCGAGGGATAAGGCGGAGGTTTGTGTAAATGTGCAAATGAACAAATTCCCCGAAGGGCACGTAAAAGTGCCTTCCCTGGAATTGTTCATTTTGCACATTGCCAAAAGCTCCTGGCCTGCCAGGGGTGCTTAAACGGAAGTTTTTTTCTTGCCAAAATACAAAGATACGTTTTTCCTGTCTTTATCTTTTTACTTTTCCAAAATACAACTCCGTATGATTGTTCCGTGCGTTGCACTCCCACAATCTTTTCTACGCTCCGCTTCGGTCGGTGCTAAACATGTGCCACTGGCATCATTATATAGTATCAGATTTTCATTTTTTCGGAAATTCCTATTTGTTTCTTATTATTTATGTGAATTTTAATTATTTTTTAAAAACATATTGAAATAATGAGAGCTATATGCTAACATATTTTCAAAGCATATTTCTTAACGTTCTTGGCATCCTGCCATCTATATTTTCTAATTCACATTTCAGAAATTCATGCTTTTCAATCAAAGAAATCAAATTAAAAAGCAGGAGTTTCAAACTGTGAAAAAGCATATGCAGTATGACTGTCGCACTTTTGTACACTCCTGCACAGGGAGGTAGTACCTATGGCTCAAAAAGAACAACCAACTGTAAATCGTAATTACAAGGATACGGTATTTCGTATGCTGTTTTCTGACCGGAAAAATTTATTATCTCTTTATAACGCAATCAGTGGTGCTCATTACGATAACCCGGAAATGCTGGAAATTGTTACATTAGAAAATGCCATTTATATGGGAATGAAAAATGATCTTGCTTTTATCATTGACACAGATTTATTTCTGTATGAACACCAATCAACTTACAATCCAAATATGCCTTTGCGTGATTTATTCTATATTTCCAGTGAATATCAGAAACTGGTAGATAAGAAATCTCTTTATTCTTCCATATTACAGAAAATACCTGCACCACAGTTTATCGTATTCTACAATGGCACAGAAAAGAGAAAAGACAGCTGGGTGAACCATTTATCGGAGGCTTTCGAAAATCTGCCAGGCAATCCGAAACTGGAACTGGAAGTGTTGACAATAAACATCAATGAAGGTCATAATGAAGAACTGATGGAACACTGCCAAACTTTAAAAGAATATGCAAAGTACGTAAATTGTGTCCGTAAATATGCGAGGGAATTAGAATTGAACGAAGCAGTTAAACTGGCAGTCGATGAATGTATCCGTAATAACATTCTTTCTGAATTTCTTCGTGCAAATAAATCGGAGGTGATCTCTATGAGTATATTCGAATACGATAAAGAAGAGGAAGAACGCAAACTCAGAAAAGCAGAATATGAGGCCGGTGTAGCTGATGGATTTAATAATGGTTTTAACGATGGTATCAATACTGCAAAAAAAGATGCCGCTATTGCTCTTACAAAACTTCATATGCCGATTGAGCAAATTGCCCTTGCACTGAAAGTAGACATAGAAGCAGTGAAAGAATGGCTGCGTTAAGCAAGTAAATAAAAAGTTGTCGGTGGTTTCCTGGCAGGTGTAAGGAATGGAAATGCCGCACA
>ERZ1034713.1513-NODE-1513-length-9987-cov-32.148812_pt1 | contig 9987 bp, 8 predicted proteins | sample MGYA00520692_ERZ1034713 | MGnify/ENA primary metagenome ERZ1034713 (study PRJEB33766, sample SAMN09781717) | gut metagenome | biome: gut microbiome | host: Homo sapiens | place: Madagascar | study: EMG produced TPA metagenomics assembly of the PRJNA485056 data set... | reverse complement strand
GAGCCATGCCCAGCAGGATGATCAGCAGAATATCGGGGATGGTGTACAGAATATCTGTGATACGCATCATGATATTGTCCACCCAGCCGCCGGCAAAGGCCGCAACCGCACCATAGGTGGCGCCGATGATCAGCACCAGCACAGAAGCGATCAGACCGACAGACAGGCTGACGCGGGTGCCCATCATGATACGCACAGCGAAGTCACGGCCCATACGGTCGGTGCCCAGAATGTGCGGGAACACCTTTTCGCCCGCGTCGATACGCGCCTGCTCGGAGGCAGAGTACTCAAAGGGCTTCAGATTGTTGCTGCCCTTCATCTGCTCGGAGTAGCTGTAAGGCCAGACGGCGGGCAGCAGGTAGGCAAAGATGGCAATGGCAATGATGAACACAAAGCTGACCATGGCGATTTTGTTCTTCTTCAGGCGGCGGATACCGTCCTTCCAGAAGTTGACGCTTTCGCGCATGACCACCAGGCTCTGCTTTTCCTCATTGCTGGCGGGCAGAAAATCCTCCGCATTGAGCTGCAGGCTGAGCGGATTCTTTTTAATGTTTTCCATGAAAATCGCTCCTCTCTTACTTCAGCTTGATGCGCGGGTCAATGACCTTGTACAGGATATCCACAATCACGTTTGCAATAATGACCATGCTGGACAGCAGAATGGTGGTGCCCATGATCATGGTGTAGTCACGGTTGGTGATGGCAGACACGAAGTCGCGGCCCAGACCGGGCACGGAGAAGATTTTTTCCACCACGAAAGAACCGGTCATCAGGCTGGCCAGCATGGGGCCGACGTAGGTGATGACAGGCAGAATGGCGTTGCGCAGTGCGTGCTTGAACAGGATCATGAACTGGGACACGCCCTTTGCGCGGGCAGTGCGCATATAGTCCTGACCCATGACGTCCAGCAGGCTGGAGCGCATCAGACGGGTGATATAAGCCGAGGGATAGATGGCCAGTGCGGTGACCGGCATGATATAGGCAGCTGCGCTGTTCAGACCAACGGTGGGCAGCACCTTCATGTTCATACCAAACTGGTACAAAAGCAGCACGCTGGAAATAAAGCTGGGGATCGCGATGCCGCAGGTAGCAAACACGATAATAATGTTATCCAGCCACTTGCCGCGGTTGTAAGCGGAAATGCAGCCCAGCGGGATGCCCACGCACAGAGCCACCACCACTGCAATGCCTGCCAGACGGCAGGACACCGGCAGCTTGCTGGCGATGATCTGGTTCACGGTACGGCCGCGCTGACGCAGGCTCAGACCCAGATCGCCGTGCAAAAGGCTCTTCATGTAGTTGACGTACTGCACACCCAGCGGCTTATCCAGGCCATACTTTTCGGCCAGAGCCTGCTGAGCAGCGGCGCTGATGGACTTTTCTGCCACGAACGGGCCACCGGGGACCAGGTTCATGACAAAAAAGGTAACCGTAGCCACAATGAAGATACTGAAGATACCCATTGCGACACGCTTGATGATGTACTTTGCCATCGTTTGATGCCACTCCAATCCTATCAATGAATTACTATTTTTGCTCTCAGGCCGAGCCACACTTTCCCGCAGTCCGCCAGCCTCACACATAGCGGACGTCTGTCCTTGGCACGCGGACAGAAAAAGCGAATAATAAAACGATGGTATCTTGCGGTTGCATAAACACCATCGTCCATACCCGAGAAACACTCTATCTATTATAGAGAGTACCACGAATTTTGTCAATTCACATGAAAATAATTCACTTTATTTCAGCAAAGCGTGAGTGAAATCTTATACTTTATACAAATTTCCTGTATATTTGTAGGTAAAAGTGCTACTTTTCCGGTCTTTTGGGCAGCTGCTCCGGGACGCACGCAGTTTGTTCAGCTCTGCTGCGCGCAAAAGACAGTGTCTCTCCCCCCAGAACCATCTATCCATGTCACCGGCATTTTTCTCCATATTACAGGAAACTTGGTAAAAAAGACCACCCGAAGCCCCTTCTCCGGCACGGTCGGTGCCCGGGGGATGTGCTGCGGGTGGTCAGTGGTCGTTTTGCGGGTCAGGAGTACAGCTTTGCGGTCAGCTTGGAGTACATGGCGCTCTTTTGCGCCTTATAGGAGGCCATGGCCTGATCTGCCAGTGCAGTGCTCTGGCCGTTTGCGGTCAGTACGGCGCGCATCTGGCTGACGATGCTCTCCACTTCCTTATCATAAGATGCCTGCATCGCATACAGTCTGCCGCTTCTTGCCAGCACGATGGAGATCTTGCGCGCCTGTGTCTGCTGAGACTCCGGCAGTGCCTTGAACTCTGCCTTTGCTCCGGCAATGCAGCTGTTCAGCTCTGCCTCGGCACGCGCCTTGACGCTGTACAGCTGTTTCAGCAGTGCCTTGACCTCAGCCTCGTAGCCGGCCTCCTGTTTGCCGGACGAGGACGCCGGTTTTTCGGAGGCAGACGTTGTACTGGAACCGGATGTTCCGGCCGCAGCCTCCTGTTTGCCGGACGAGGACGCCGGTTTTTCGGAGGCAGACGTTGTACTGGAACCGGATGTTCCGGCCGCAGTCTCCTGCTTACCGGAGGAAGCAGTACTGCTGCTCTCCGTCTGGGAGTCAGCGCTCCCCGAAGAAGCAGAAGAACCTGCCGGAGCGGATGCCGAATCCGCTCCCTCCTGCGGAACGCTGGCTGCTGCATCCTGTTCCCCACTGCTGGACGAAGCAGCTTCACTTGTCAGCTCCTCCAGCGTGATCTCGCCGCTGAACAGCTTATCCAGATCCTCATCCGTCAGGGTGAGCTGTGTGCTGTCTGCCGGGGCATCCGGCAGCGTTTCCGGCAGATTGGCTGCCATACTGCGAAGATAGAACAGTACCCCAAGGACAGCCGCTGCCAGCAGAACCACCAGCGCACCCAGCACGATCAATACGATTTTCAGGACCTTATTTTTCTTCATATCAAAATCCGCTGCCCGGGCAGAGTACTCCTCCACCCGGGCAGTTTTCTCCTTACTTTAGGATCAGACCCACATTCCCAAAAACTTTTTGGGCTGATGCAGGGTCGCAGCGTCCAATTCCTGATCGTGGAACAGCTCATCGCCGTTGCGCACGATACGGGCAGCAGTTTCCTTGCCAAGCAGCTTTTCCAGCTGCTGCACACCCTGTGCCATGCAGGGCGGGCGCTTGTCCGGTGAATGGGTATCGGTGGAGATGACGTGGACCAGTCCCCACTGGATGAACTTACACAGCTTTTTGCAGAGCTTGGGTTCCAGCAGGGATCCCACATTGATCTGCGCATAGGCACCGGCGGCTACCCAGTCGTACAGCAGGGTGGGATCTTCCAGCACATAGGGGTAGCGCTCGATATGCGCGATCAGCGGCACGATGCCCTGCTGCTGCAAATTGTACAGGATCTGCCGGATAAAATGCGGCTTGTGGGTGGTGGGAAACTCCATCAGCAGATAAGCGGTGTCCCCCATACACAGCGCCCGGGTATCCAGTTCGCACAGACCGGGCGAGAAAAACACCTCTGCGCCCAGCTTGAAGTCGAACTGCATGGGCTGCCCCTCCAGCGCGGCGGTCAGCTGCGCAAAGGCAGCCTGCCGCTTTGCCGTAAAAGCTTCCACCGTGGTACGTTCGCTGTTGAAGTGGCTGGTGAACGCGATATTGCGCACACCGTCCTCATATTCCCTGCGCAGCAGCTCCAGCGAAACCTCTGTATCTTTTGCGCCGTCATCAATGCCGGGCAGAATGTGACAATGCAGATCAGTCATAGCAGTGCTTCCTTATTCAGCAACATCAGCCTTCTGTTTTTCGTAGGCATAGTTGTAATTATAGGCATAGCTGTATGCGTAGCTGGAGCCCTTGAGTGCCTTCTTCATGTCGTAGCGGGTCAGCACGCTGCCCAGCACCTTGACACCGGCCCCCTGCAGCTTACGCACTGCGCCGCGCACGGCATCGGTGGGAGCGTAGTCCGAGCGCACAACAAACATTGCGCCGTCCACATAGCGGCCAATGACGGCTGCATCGGTGACTACCGATATCGGGGGTGCATCAAAGATGACCACATCGAATTTCTGACGCAGGGCATCCACCATGGCCTGCATCTGCGGCTGGCTCAGCATCTCGGAAGGATTCGGCGGCGGGGTGCCTGCGGGCAGGAAGGTCATGTTCATTTCCTTCAGCTCCTGCAAGGCCTCGTCCAGCGTGCACTGGTTGGACAGCACGTTGGAAACGCCTTTTACGTTGTGGCCTGCCTTCAGGTAGCGGTGCAGCACCGGCTTACGCAGGTCACAGTCCACCAGAGCTATCTTTTTGCCGCTCTCGGCCAACGTCAGTGCCAGATTGACTGCCACGTTGCTCTTGGACTCTTCCGGCACGGTACTGGTGATGACCAGCGTGTGCACGTCCATGGAGCCTGCCATAAAGTCCAGATTGGTGCGCAGAGACTTGTAGGCCTCCACATAGCCAAAGGGCATCTTTTTATCTGTAATCAGCTGCAGGGTGCGATGCTCGCCGTCAGTTTTGTTCTTTTTGTTAAACAGATTCCACATCGTCTTACACCTCCGGGATCAGGCCCAGCACAGGCAGGCCGAGTTTCTTCTGGATATCTTCATCGTCCACAACGGTATCGTGCAGCAGGTGTGCCAGCACCAGCACACCACACACCAGAATTGCGCCCAGCAGACCGGCCAGCACAACATACTTCTTGGTCTGGGGGAACACCTTGTTGGGATTGATGGCCACATCGCTCACCGTCTTGCAGGAACCGGCTTCCACCTTTTCCACCAGCACGTCAGGCACGATATCCGCAATGGTCTGGGCGATCTCGCCTGCACGCTCTGCATCGGTATCGGTAACTGTGACCTTCATGATCTGGGTAGAGTCCACATCGGCAACCGTCACCATGTTGTACAGCTCGGCGTAGGTCATGTCCAGATCCAGCTCATCAATGACCTTGTTCAGCACGGTGTTGCCCTTGATAATGACCGCATAGGTGCTGATCAGATTCTTGGCCGAGTTAAAGTTATCGTTGGTAAAGGCAGCCGTACCCTCCTGGCGGGTATTCACGATCATATTGATGGATGCCTGATATTTCGGCGTAAGTACAAACATGCATACCAGCAGGCAGATCAGTGCTGCCGCGACTGCTGCTGCCACGATCTGCACAATATGCGCCCACAACAAACGCGCCAGTTCCATCAGATCAATGGTCTCCTCGTCCTCCATACTCCGGAGCGACTGTCCCATAGTTGTTTTTTCGTCCATAATAGAGAAACTCACCTTTCTTGTTTTTCCGCAGTGCAAGAAATGTACACCGGGTTCCCATAGATACACATTCGTTTTTTAATGATAGCACATCTTGCCATATTTTACAAGTGGAAAATGCCATTTTTTGCTTGTAAGCAGATGGATAAATTGTGCCTTACCCCGTATAAAAAAGGCACCCGCAGCACCTTGTTGGCTGCGGATGCCCTGATTTTATGGAATTTCAGCAAAAGCGCTTAACGGGAGCCCTTATCGTAGGGGATACCTTCGGCCTTGGGTGCCATGCTGTTTTTGGAGGTGAAGGCCAGAATGACCATGGAAGCCACGAAGGGCATCATATTATAGATGTTGCTGGACCAGTGCAGCTGCGCGAGGAAGGTGGAGTCTGCAATGTTGGCAAGGCTCTTGAACACAGCAAAGAACATTGCTGCGCCAAAGATGTGGAAGGGTTTCCACTGGCCAAAGATCATAACTGCCAGTGCCAGAAAGCCTGCACCGGCCACGCCAACTTCAAAGTTCCATGTCTGCACCGGGGGCACGATATAGGCCAGACCTCCGATAGCGCCCAGCGCACCGGAAAGGATGACACCGGCGTAGCGCATCTTGTAAACGTTGATGCCCACCGAGTCCGCAGCCTGCGGATGCTCGCCGCAGGCACGCAGACGCAGGCCGAAGCGGGTCTTATACAGCACGATGTAGCTGACCACCAGTAAAATCAGCCCCAGCGGCACGAACACGCTGAGCTCCAGCCCGCCGACGCTGAACAGAAAGGGCTTGTTGGAGTAGTTCAGCTTGGCGCTGCCGCTCTCGCTGAAGTACTTGGAGATGACCACTGCAATGGCGGTAGCCAGCAGGTTCAGTGCCGTGCCGCCGATGGTCTGGTCTGCCTTCAGGTTGATGGAGGCAAAGGCCAGCAGCAGGCTGTAAACCACGCCCGCCAGCGCTGCCACCAGAATGGAAATGAGCACCACAAGGAAGGGCGACAGGCTTGCAGGCAGCATGGTCAGGGTAAGCACACCGGCCACACCGCCGATGACCATGATGCCCTCCAGTGCAATGTTGATGATGCCGGAATGTTCGCTGAACATACCGCCCAGTGCCACCAGCATCAGCACGATGCCGTACAGCAGGGTATATTTGATCAGAAGCAGCATATTACTTGCCCTCCTTTTTGGTCTTTTCTGCGGCAGGCGCAGGCTCTGCGTTCACGTTGGTCTTTTCGGCGTTCCTGAACAGCAGGTTCTGGATCTTGCCCCGGAACAGCATGGAGAATGCGCACAGGTAGATGATGATGCCGCTGATCAGATCCGAGATCTCGGTGGGGTAAAATTTGGTGGACAGGAAGGAGCCGCCGACCGAGATGTGGGAGATGAACAGCGCAGAGAACACGGTGCCGATGGGGTTCGAGCTGGCCAGCAGTGCCACCGAGATGCCGTTGAAGCCCATGGCCGGCAGGCTGGTGGAGTTCAGCGGGTTCCACTGGGACACGTTGGACAGATAGAACAGACCAGCACCGAAGCCTGCCAGCGCACCGGCAATGGCCATGGAGAGGATGATGTTCTTCTTCTCGTTGATACCGGCATAGCGGGCGGCGTTCTTGTTCAGGCCAACGGCCTTGAGCTCGTAGCCGAAGGTGGTCTTGTTCAGCACCACCCAGATCAGCACAGCCACCGCTGCCGCCAGAAAGATGGCAATGGTGGTGCTGTTGGTCTGGAACAACTTGTTCAGGCCGAAGTCCGGGATCAGGGACTGGGCAAAGTCGGCGTTCTTGCTCAGGTTCAGGGTACGGGTGTTGCGCACGTCGTACATGGGGCCGGTGCCGTTTTGGTAGATGAGCTCGTTTACCAGATACAGGCCGATCCAGTTGAACATGATGGAGGTAATGACCTCGTTGATGTTGAAGTATGCCTTGAAGAAGCCGGGGATCGCGCCCCACAGGCCGCCCAGCACGGCTGCTGCCAGCAGGCAGACGAACCAAGGCAGCTTGAGCATGATGGCGCAGTACAGCGCACCGTAAGCGCCCAGCGTGTACTGACCGGCTGCACCGATGTTGAACAGGCCGGTCTTGAAGGCAAAGGCCACGGACAGACCGGTCATGATCAGGGGTGCGGCATTGGCCAGCTCCTTGCCTACGCCGTAGGGGGCATCGTGGAAGCCGCCCTTGAGGATGCGTACAAAGCCATCGCCCCATGCGTGTGCGGGGTTGATGGCTACCAGCACCAGAAAGCCCACCAGCAGACCGATCAGGATGCACAGCAGCGCGGCCAGCACGCTGGTAACAGAGCTTTGCAGACTGCCGCTGCGGGAAAGTTTTTTCTTATTCATGTGTTACTGCTCCTCCTTTCCCTGCTTGCGGGCACCTGCCATATACAGACCCAGCTCCTGCACGGTGGTGGTCTTGGGATCAAACTCGCCCACGATCTCGCCCTCGTACATTACAAGGATGCGGTCAGAAAGGTTCATCACCTCGTCCAGCTCAAGGCTGACCAGCAGCACGGCCTTGCCCTTATCGCGCTCGGCCACGATCTGACGGTGGATGTACTCAATGGCACCCACGTCCAGACCACGGGTGGGCTGCACTGCCACCAGCAGCTTGGGGTCGCGGTCAATTTCGCGGGCGATGATCGCCTTCTGCTGGTTGCCGCCGGACATACTGCGCACGGTGGTCACACTGCCCTGACCGCTGCGCACGTCGTACTGCTCGATCAGCCGGTCGGAGTACTCGCGCACCTTATCGGCACGGATAAAGCCGCCCTTCTGGAACTCCGGCTGCCAGTAGCGCTGTAATACGATGTTGTTTTCCAGACTGAAATCCAGCACCAGACCGTGCTTGTGGCGGTCCTCCGGGATGTGCCCCATGCCATCCTTGGAGCGCTGGCGGATGCTCTCGTGGGTGATGTCCTTGCCATCCAGCGTCAGCTTGCCGCCAGACAGCTTGCTCAGACCGGTCAGGCCGTAGATGAACTCGGTCTGGCCGTTGCCCTCAATGCCCGCCAGACAGACGATCTCGCCTGCGTGCACCTTGAAGGACACGTCCTTGACCACGTCCTTCTTGCGCTGGTCGTTGTGGATGGTAACGTTCTCCACGTCCAGCACGGTCTCGCCGGGGTGTGCGGGCTGCTTTTCCACCTGCAGCTGCACGTCACGGCCCACCATGCGGCGGGAAAGTTCTTCCTTGGTGGTGCCCTTGATATCCACCGTGCCCATATACTTGCCCTTGCGCAGCACGGTGCAGCGGTCAGCCACAGCCATGATCTCGTTGAGCTTATGGGTGATGAACAGGATGGACTTGCCCTCCTTCTTGAACCCGCGCATGATCTCCATCAGCTCGTCGATCTCCTGCGGGGTCAGCACAGCGGTGGGCTCGTCAAAGATCAGGATCTCGTTGTCGCGGTACAGCATCTTCAAAATTTCCACGCGCTGCTGCATGCCCACCGAGATATCGCTGATGAGTGCGTCCGGGTCTACCCGCAGGCCGTACTTTTCGCTCAGCGCCATCACCTTTTTGCGTGCCTCGGCCTTCTGCAAAAAGCCCATCTTGTTGGGTTCCACGCCCAGAATGATGTTGTCCAGCACGCTGAAGCATTCCACCAGCTTGAAGTGCTGGTGCACCATGCCAATGCCCAGTGCGTTGGCATCGTTGGGGTTGCGGATGGCGACCTCCTTGCCGTTTTTCAGGATCTTGCCCTGTTCCGGCTGATACAGGCCGAACAGCACGCTCATCAGCGTACTTTTGCCCGCACCGTTCTCGCCCAGAAGGGCGTGTACCTCGCCCTTGCGCAGCTGCAGGGTGATATCATCGTTTGCCTTGATACCGGGGAATTCCTTGGTAATGTGGAGCATCTCGATCACATAATCCTCTGCCAATCTGCTCACTCTCCTTTCGTGCCGTAACGACACCTTTTCTATTCTACCAACCATTATACCTGATTTTTTGCGGTTTGCACACGGCTTTTTGATTTTTTGTCAAAAAGCACAAGTAAAAGTATTACTTTTGTACGGCCTGCACGATTTCCCGCCTGATTCTCCTACACAGGCATACAAAAAGGGCGGGGTGCCCCTGCATGAGCACCCCGCCCCTATTCACGGGAGTAATTCCGGGAAAGCGATTACTGGATGTAGTTGACCTTGGTGAACTCGCTGACGGTGGGCTTGGTAGCGTCGTCGGAGCTGTTGTCCACAACGAGCTCGCCGGAAGCGATCTTGGTCTTCAGGGTCTCGTACTCGTCCTTGGTGAAGGTCTTGAAGTTCCAGCTGTCATCAGCAGTGGGCAGGCCAACGTACTCGCCGTCCTCCAGACCGAAGTTGCCGTTGGTGGCAGCGATGTTGCTCCACTCGCCGGCCTCGATATCGCCCAGAGCGGTGCTGACAGACTCAGACAGACCCTTCATAGCGGAGGTGACGAAGGGGTTGTATGCGTAGCCGTCCTTTGCCACGCCGTTGACACCGATGTAGTTCTGGTCAACATCAACGCCCACAACGTAGCCGTTGTTCTTCAGAGCAGCCTCGACAGCGGAGGTGTAGATGCCGCCGCCGCAGGCAAAGACGATCTGGGTGCCGTTGGCATACCAGCCCTCCATACGGGAGGTGATGTTGGCATCGCCGTAGAACTGGCCGCCGTAGAAGTAGTTGATGTCAATGTTGGTGCCCAGCTCCTTTGCAGCAGCGTCAGCGCCCTGCACATAGCCGTAGCCGTAACGGATAACGGCGGGCACAGCCATGCCGCCCAGGAAGCCCAGCTTGGTGTAGCCGTCCTT
>ERZ1034713.1510-NODE-1510-length-9999-cov-5.347446_pt1 | contig 9999 bp, 10 predicted proteins | sample MGYA00520692_ERZ1034713 | MGnify/ENA primary metagenome ERZ1034713 (study PRJEB33766, sample SAMN09781717) | gut metagenome | biome: gut microbiome | host: Homo sapiens | place: Madagascar | study: EMG produced TPA metagenomics assembly of the PRJNA485056 data set... | reverse complement strand
TAACTCCTATTTTTGTTTATATTTATATATTTTAAATAAAATATAGTAAAAAAATCTAAAATATTTAAAAATAAACAATTGCAGTCTTCTTGATTTGTTTTTTTCATACGAATAAGCTATTCTATAATTTCCTATAATTTCTTTTCTAAGTGCTTTTTTATATTCAATAGCATCACCATTTTTTAAAATTGTATTGTAGACTCCTAATCTTGAATATGTAATAGCATGAATCGCACTATTTAACAAAATAGGCTCTTCATTTTTTGCAAAATCTAAATATAATTTCATTGCATCTAAAACATCAAATGATGTTTTTTTTCTTGAAGTAATACTATTTCTTCTTTGTCTATAATAATATAATGGTGTCGAATCATAACATACTTTTTGTGCACAATAAAATACTTTATACATTACAAAATAATCTTCTGATAACTTTCCTAAAGGAAACATATCTTTCCATAACAATTCTCTCTTAAATAATTTATTCCAAACACCAACACCATAATGTTGAAAGTCATAAATATATTCAATTTTTCTTAAGTCTTCAATGACTTGAAAATCTAGTTTTTCTTGATTAAGTTCCTGATGATCTTCATATTTTTTGTAAACGCCACAAATTGAAATATCACTGTTACTATTAATTAAATTAGTATATAATACTTCCAACATATGAACATCTAAATAATCATCACTATCAATAAAAATGACATATTTACCATGTGCAAAATTCAATCCATAATTTCTTGCAGATGACAAACCACCATTCTCTTTTGTATATATGACTATTCTATTGTCATTAATTGAAGTTAATTTTTCAATTGAAGAATCTTTAGTACCATCATTAACAACAATAATTTCAATGTTCTTATATGTTTGGTTAATAATTGAACTAATACATTCAACAATATAATTTTCAACATTATATACCGGAACAATCACACTTATTAAATCATTCATCAATATCACCTATTAAATTAATAAAATCATAATAATATGATTTACATGACCAATTCTTACTTATATCCAATGCAGCCTCAGACATAACATCCCTTTTCTTTGAATCATTCAATAAATACTCAATACTATTTTTTAAATTTTCTATAATTTTTTCATCTCGTTGAAGTATTATAGCACTTTCTTTACTTACATATTCAGGAATTCCACCGGAATTTGTTGTAATAATAGGCAATCCACATTGTAAACTCTCAATAATAGTCAATGGAGCAGGATCATCCCATATGGAAGGCAAAACAGCAAAATCAGCAATCTTATAGTAGCATGATATTTGCTCATAAGGTACATACCCTGTAAAGATAATTTTATTCTCATTATTTTTAATCAAATTTCCTAAGTTGTGAGAGAATTCATCTTTTACTTTTGTATCATAAAAATAAGAACCTATAACTAATAAAACAAAATCATCTCTTTTAATTTTTTCAATAGCAGAAATCAGTTCAATAATCCCTTTTTCCTTAGATAGTCTTCCAGTAAATAAAATAATTTTCTTATTACTATCGATATTTAATTTATTCTTTAATTGATTAACATTAATATTTGTTAAATCATTATTAAACAATTTTGAATCAACTGCATTACGTAAAACTTTTAACTGACTAGCATTTAAATTAAAATATTCTAAAGTATATTTTTTTATATAATTACTTACACATAAAAATTTTGCATTTTTTATATATTCTTCACAACCATATGTTCCAGATGGAATATTATGTACATGATAATATATTTTTCCCTTATACTTTTCAAAATTTTTGAACCATTTAAAAATCATAAATTCTGTATAATGATTTTCTAAAAGAATAATATCATAATCATTTTTACTTATATCTTTACTTGTTTTTTTTAAAAATCTAAGTCTTCTAAATATATATCTATAAGACATTACTTTCTTTTTCCGTAAAATATATTTAGCAAAAAAATATAAGAGTATGTCTAATAGTTTATAAACAAAGCTCACTTTAACAATTTTTGATTGTGACAAATCATAATCAGTTAGCTTAGAATCATAAATTGAATAAGTTGTTATATTTATTTTTTTATTTATTAAATTTTCTTTCATTAATGAATAACAAAGAGTTTCTACAGCTCCACCATTACAAGGTGGAACAGGTAAATATCCTGTCGTAATTATCGCAACTTTCATAAATTCACCACCTATTGAAAAATGTTTGATATGGTAAAATATTATTCCCATTCTTTAAAAGTGTATTGACAAATAAAAAACCATAAATTAATAGTACAAGAACAATTCCAATGTTTTTTAATTTTTTTGGAACATATCTTTTTATTATGTATGGGACAGAAATAAATTGCAACAAGTAAAATAAATTCGACATTCTAAAAATTAAAGGGATAGCCCCCATAAATAATGTAAAAACAATACCAATATAATGTACGTTTCCTAATATAACTAAAAATTTATCTTTTGGCTTTTTCGTTTTTTCAATATGTAATACATATATAAAAACAAGAATATTAAGCATTTGTGAAGCTGTAATCGTTTTAGATGATGAATCATTATAATAACCCGTAATGTAATTATAATATTTAGTTCCAACAAGTAATTTACTAATTTGAGCAACAATTTGAGCTGAAAATATTAATATCAATATTAAAATAGCCAAATATGTTATTGTTTTAAATTCATGTTTTGCAATAAAATAAAATGGAAAATATACTAAAGCACTTTTATGAATAAGTGAAGCAAAAAAAATCAATATAAAATACTTTAATGGCTTTTTTTCATCAATAAATTTCAAACTAAAACAAAATATAGCTGTAGCTAAACATTGTCTTACAACATTAAATGAATAAAGATAAAATCCACCAGCTATAAAAATATAAATAGCTAAACAAAATATTCCTTTTTCCATATGATGTCGAAGTGCTCCAAAAACAAAATAGAGGTAAGCATAAAAATTGACTGTGGATTATCAGTGAAGACCTGGCAAAATTTATTTAGCCAAAGGAATCCTATTTCCAAATCTGATGAATAAGTATTATTTAAAACGCTATTGAATACTGGAACATAAGTATAAAAATAATCTTGTCCAACTCCATAACGTAATGCCATAACAAAAAAAGGCATTATAAGAGTGAGAATAAAAAATACAGTCATTTGCTTTTTATTTGATGCATGATCATAACAAAAAGCAAATATAGAACTTAATACTAATGTTAATACATATATCATATCCTATAATTCCTTCCATAAAGTATTATCGTATAACTTGGTGTATAATTATTCACTCATTTTTATTATTTGTGCTGGATTACCAGCTACAATGCAATTATCTGGCACATCCTTTGTAACTATGGAACCTGCACCAATTTTTACATTATTTCCTATTTTAATATCACCAATAATTATTGAATGAGGATATATAACAACATTGTCGCCAATCATAGGTGCTGGACCAGCATCAAATTTTTCACCAATTGTAACCCCTTGATAGATAACACAATTTTTTCCTATTTTAGCTTGATGTGATACAAATATTAAATTTGGGCCATGAGGTAAACTTGGGCTAGTCTCAAAAATCGCTCCAGAATTAATATTACTACCAAAAGACGATAAATGTTTCGCATCTATTCTCTTAATATAAATCAAATAGAAAATCTTCTTTAACTTATTTTTTTTTGAAGAATCTAACAAATAATCTCTTCTTTTCCAATATTTTTTATGATTATAATGTTGTATCTTATTTAATATTTTTTTTTGAAACACACCATTTGTTTTGTCCATATATAGCCACCCAATACATAATAAATATTTACTCACCAGAATGATCAAACAAAACCATCCATGCACCTTTCACTATAATTTTAAAATCAAGCCATAAGCTTCTCTTTTTAGCATACTCAATATCAAGATTAACCCAATCGTCAAAAGAAATTTCATTTCTATTCTTTTGAATTTGCCATAGGCACAAAAGTCCACCCTTTATATCTAAACGGTGTTTTTGATATTCAGTATACTTATCAACTTCACTAGGTATTGGTGAACGAGGTCCTACAATACTCATTTTACCAATAAAAATATCCCAAAGTTGAGGTAGTTCATCTAAAGAAGTTTTTCTTAAAAATTTACCAAATTTAGTAATTCTAGGATCTTCCTTTAGTTTAAATGCTGGCTCATCTGCTTCATTTATTCCATAAGCTAATAATTGGGCTTTCATTGCCTCAGCACCAGGACACATCGATCTAATCTTATGGAATTTAAAGATTTTACCATTCTTACCAACTCTTAAGCTTGTATATAACGATCCACGTATTATTTTATCCTTTATATCAGTAGGATTTTTTTTACATGTACAATTATACCTTTTTCCGTTTTTAGAAAGATATTTTCCCTTTTCATCTTCTGTAATAATTAATTTGTAAGATTTACCGCCTAGATCTTCTAACCATTTAATTATCATTAGAATAATAATTACCCATCCAATTAATATCAATCCTATTCCTGATAGGGTAATATCAAAAAATCTTTTAAAAAATAAGTAGATGATGTTATTATTAACTTTAATCACTTCGTTTGGATTCAAACTACTATCGCCCATAAAATCACCATAGCTCAATAAATTTATCCCTAATCATTTAAGAAGACCGGTATATGATTAAATAATTTATCATAATACTTTCTACATTTTAAATGATACTTTATAAACCGTTTAGCCCCTTTAAAACTCACTAAACGGCATTTCGAATCGTGACAATCAGAACAGACAAAATCACACATTCCCTTTTTTAACAAATACTTACACTTTTTCGAGGTAAAAAGACCTCTTATACTTGATGAATTGATAGAAATTAATCCACCATACTCTCTTATTATAACATAATCTTCAATTTTTAGATAGTCATATCTTTCAATATGAGCAATTATAGGTATATAACCTGATGTAATAATTTCATATACAATACTTGGAATATCAAATTCTAAGGTTGTTGGAAATTCCAACAAGAAATAATTTGAATTATTCATTGTAAGAATTTTATTATCTTTTAAATCATTAATTATGTTATCATAATATAACACTTCAGCTCCAAGATATAAATCAACTTGTAAGCTTGATACTTTCTCTTTTAACTTAAAAAATATATTAATTATCTCTTCTTTGTTAAAAAAATCATCACGCTGATGCGGCGTACATACAATCTTAGTAACCCCATTTTTAATTTCCATTTTAATTAATTCAATTGATTCTTCAATTGAAGATGAACCATCATCAACTAAAGGAATTATATGGGTATGAATATCACACATTGTCATTATTATCACTATAATAATAATTATAACTATTCTTACTAAGAGGAATAAATGTAACATTTACACCTAAAATATTAGCTCCTGCTTTTTTAAGTAATGAATAAGAATCATAAACCATATTTCTTTTATATTTATTAATTCTTACATTATAAATGACTCCATCAGTCATTTTAGCAATAGCTTGTGCATCAGATGCTGCTAGAAGAGGTGGTGTGTCAATTAAAATATAATCATAGTTTAATTTAGCTTCTTGAAGTAAATCCTTCATACCTTCAGATTCAATTACAACCCCAGGATTTAATAATGATTGTCCTACAGTCATTACATCAACATTCATTTTAGTATGTTTAATAATTTCTTTGTAGGAATTATTACCATCAAGGTAATCAGTAATTCCACCTTTAATACTAAGTCCAAATAACTTATATACCTCAGGTCTTCTAAAGTCCATGTCTATGATTAAGACTTTCTTTTTATTCATTGCCATGACACAACCCAAATTGGCAACGGTAGTCGTTTTCAGCTCATCTTCTCCTGTTGATGTAACCATAATCGTTTTAGCATAAGAACTAAAGCTTAGATACTTTAGATTAGAAAATAATCTATTGTATGCCATTATCCTTGAAGTTCTTTCACTTAAATTTACAAGTGATTTGGTATCACTTAATCTATTTAAGTCATAAAGTGCACCAATGATATCACAAGAAAGTGATATCTTAACTTCATCTTTAGTTTTAAAACGATTAGACATAAACTCCTTAATAAATGCACAACCAATTCCTAAAGCTATTCCTAAAGCTATGAAAGCTGATAAATAAAGAAGCTTACTCGGAGAATCGTAAATACCAAGACTCGCTTCTGTCATAACAGAAACTGAGTCAAATAAAAGTTTTTGTAAGCTTTTATCAGTATTACATACATTTATTAAGCTTGTAGTAATCTCATTAACATAAATTTGAGTTTTTAATGGATCAGTACCATTAATACTAATGGTTACTAAAAATGAGCTTGACTGATAAGATACATTTAAGTTCTTTTTTAAAGCTAATGCAAATTCAGTCTCTTTTCCTGATACTGCATATTTTTTCGCAACAGGAAGAATAACACTATCTTGAGAAGCTAGTTCTACAACGGTTTGAATCAATTTAAAAGAATTATTAATATCATCAGCCTTAGTAGAATCGCCACTTTCTGATACTGTAACAACAACTGTTGTTGAGGATTTATAATTTTCTTTAACAATAAAGAAAGTATAAATAAACCCTATAGTAGCAATTACTACAGTGATAATAGCTACCATTAATATATTTTTCTTTACTGCAGTTAATAAATCACCTAGTGTGATTGAACGTTCATTTTCTTCGTTCATTAATAAAATTGTTTCTCCAATCTTTATTTTATACTATCTTAACTGCTATAGAGTATATAAAATACTCGTAATATAAGCCTAAAGCTTATGTTAGTATTTTAGACTTATGATGTTATTTTGTCAATTAAAACAAGGTATTTTTAGACTTAATTTAGAAAAAAACTTGAAAATTTTAGTATCATTTCCAAGTTTTAATTTAAGTATGTAATTAATGTTTTACATTTTGACAATTAATTGAAAAATTTGTCAAATTTTAATTATCTGCTCTTTTTTTTAATATATCTAAAAATGTTTTATTCCTTGCAAAAGCATCATCACATATTGTTTGTAAATCTATAACATATATATGTGCATTGATATTGCCATAATATTTATAGTACATTTTTGATTCGCCATTTGTTGCAAATAACATTCGAAAATCCTGAGTATTTAATGTTCGTAATAGAAACTCATCAATTGAAGTAATAATATATCCCCATACGACATTTACCTTTTCTCCCATAGCATCTCGTAAAATTGAAATATCATCTGGCAATTCTGTGACTGCTTTCTTTTTTTCTTCCTTGTTAGCATTTGCTCCCTTTAATTCTATCATTACAACATCTTTTTTGCCGTTAGAAGAATTGCTATAAAACAAAGTTAAATCTGGTCTATGAAGAATTCCAGATATATCAATCATTTTTGATTTTTCATCTTCTTCAGATATATTTTTTATAGATTTATCACTAAATGCTTGAACGTAACTCATAAATTTATCATCTAAAAGTCATAAATTAGACAACAAATGTTTATCATTTTTTCCATCATCTACAGTATTTTTTAACATAAAAATATTATGAATATATTCTTCTTTTTTTGCAGAATCTTTTATAGCAAGTTCAAGGCCCTTAATTATATTATCTCTATATAAAATGTATTCGCCCAACTCCGCAACAGCTATATCTGTAACCGAAGATAATGTTTCATCAAATTCTTTTGTATCTATTTTTCTATCTTTAAGTATTTTTTCAAATTTAATTTTTGTTGACGTTTTAGCTTCATTAAATTTTTTATTTGCAGATGTGATTAAAGCCTTTTCAGATTTGACAACATCATCATCAGCTTTTATAAAATCAACCAAATATGGAGCTTTTGTAATAGCTTTTTGTATTTCCAAATTATTATAATTTATTAATTCGGGATACTCCTCTTTTATTATCTCATTCATCATTTTTTTTGTTTCTCTATTTATATCCGAAATCAAAATTGGGGTATCAAGAGTGGCTTGCCTTAAATTAGATAATTTTGTAAAATCATCTCTACCATCGTTATCCTTATCATCAAGATAATTTGATGTTAACAACATTACAAATGATGACTTATCTGGCAAAGAACAAGAAAATCCTAAAGAATCATCATCAATTATTTTTGTTGAACGATAATTAGAGCAATAATAAATCTTTTTACTATTTTTTCCATCTCTTTTAAACAAATAATAAAGATTAAATGTATATTTAACGTCAAAAACGTCACTTGCAATTTCAAATGTTTTTTGCTTTAGTTCTTCAACATCTTGATTAGAAATCCTTTCTTTTTTTCCATCTAATTTTATAGTAATATTAAATTCGATATTTTTTTGTTTGAACAAAAAAAGTTTTATCAAAAGATAATCATACAAATTTTGCTTTAATTCGTTTAAATCGACAAATGGCCGATTATCCCTTTTTTTTATTTCATCATAATACTTTGCTGTTATATTTCTAAATTGAATTATTGTTTTATTAGTATCACAATTTGTAATAGATTTTCTTATACTTTCTTCACTAAAATCCAGCGAGAATTTAAAATTAACATGACTATTCTCACTAGAAATATAACTATCAACATTTATATTAGAAAAAACGTTTAGCCAAGTAAATCTACCACTACCTTTACATCCTAATTTTATTTTATTATCGGTCCATAATTCTGAAAATGCTTCACAATTCTTAGTTGTGAAACCATCGCCATCATCAATAACATCAAAACCGGTAACTTTTCTCGGGAAATTTTTATTGTCAAGTGTATTTTCAGCATATAAAACAATTTCAATATTTTTTGAATTAGCCTCCAATGAATTAATTATTGCTTCATATAATGGTTGCCAAAATTTTATATTTCCACCTAAATTTCTTACTATAGATTCAATTTTAACCTGAATGGACATTCTAAGTCTCTCCTTTTCCTAATCATTTTCATCAAAAAATTTTGATATTAAATACTTTAAGTTATTTAATAAATATATGCATCGTTTTAATTCTTTACTTTGCTCTGCTCATATGCTTTTATCTCTGCTTTTATTGTTTCTAGTTTTAAAATACCATTTTTCAGATTACAAGCATTATCGCTATTTCCCAAGCATACCATTCCAACCAAATCTCCATCTTTATTCAAAACTGGGCCTCCACTATTTCCTGATTGTATTGAAGCAGCAACCACATAATAATCATCTGGAATGACATTTTTAAAGTCATAATGTTGCTCACCAGTTATCTGCCCGGTTTGTTCAGAGATATTGTCGTATTCATCTGCCATAGGATACCCTAATATAGAAACGATATCTTTAGGTTCGGGGTTGCTGGAGGCCAAATTAATATATGGATAATCAGTGTTCTCTTGTGCATCAAATAAAGCAAAATCATGTTTTTGAGAAACATATACAGGCTTTATAAAGTCTTCAATAATATCATGTTTTTTTGATATTTTATATACATCTAAGCCTTTATTTTCTTCATCATGTATACAATGACGACATGTAACATAGTATTTTTTTATACGAAAACAAGTTCCCAAAGATGATGTCATCTTATTATATATTTGATATACAGATTCATTCTTTATAGTGTAATAATCAGATTTATAAGAAACAGTAGTGCATTCTAACAATTTATTAACAGTTTTAGCTAATCTTACATATTGTTGATCGTCATAGCCTTTTACCATTTTTAAGTAACTAAGCATTCCAAGTACCACTCTTCTATACTTATCAATATCATTCTCATTAAATTCAATGTCTTTTTTTTCACAAAATCTTTTATATGTATTTATTAAACCAAATTTATACCACGAATGTATCATTGTTCTAAGTTTATAAATAAAATGTTTATTTACATTTAATTTCTTATTTATAGTAATGCCAGTAACTTCTTGATGATTATAATACGTTGATAATCTAGTTTTTTCTTTATTTAAATGAAAACCATTTTTTTCAAAAACATCTATGATTTTACCATTAACATTTTTATCCGTGAAGGAATAAATATAAGTCATTTCTTGTTTATCATCAGAAGAAAAAGTTATATCATCAGCATATCTACTATAGATT
>ERZ1034713.1506-NODE-1506-length-10014-cov-5.224320_pt1 | contig 10014 bp, 12 predicted proteins | sample MGYA00520692_ERZ1034713 | MGnify/ENA primary metagenome ERZ1034713 (study PRJEB33766, sample SAMN09781717) | gut metagenome | biome: gut microbiome | host: Homo sapiens | place: Madagascar | study: EMG produced TPA metagenomics assembly of the PRJNA485056 data... | reverse complement strand
GTACACAATCTCATATTTGCGATTTTATACATAGAGTATTTCCATTTGTAATTTTTATAGGAGGTACCAGACATGGCTGTCGGAAAAGTAAAATGGTTTAATTCAGAAAAAGGTTTTGGATTCATCACTAGTGAAGAAGGAAAAGATATTTTCGTTCACTTCTCTGCAATTCAAGCTGATGGATACAAAACATTAGAAGAAGGTCAAACTGTTGACTATGATGTAGTAGAAACTGATCGTGGTCCACAAGCACAAAACGTTGTTGTAAAATAACAAAAAAGAAAGCTGATACGAATAATCGTTCAGCTTTTTTATTTTATCGATAAACAACAACTGGTAAATTAACATAAATTTGTGAATATAAGCTTCCAGCAAATCCTGTTGGTAAGTTAATACATCCATGTGAACCGCTATTAATATAAATATTTCCACCAAATGTACTTCTCCATGAAGCATCATGTAATCCAATACCTTTATTAAATGGCATCCAATATGAAACTGGTGATTCGTATTCATATTTCCCATTTGGTTGTTTTGTTCCTCTTAAAACTCTATTTCTTTCCTTATTATAAATATAATATGTACCATTTGGTGTAAGTCTTGAAGGATCACTTTCTTTACCACTTACAAAATCACTTTCTAAAGCAACCGCTCCATCTTTAACAAGCCATAAATGTTGTTTTGTAATATTGATTTCTAAATATGTCGTTCCTAGTCCACCATTTTCTCCTGATGGAAGTTGTCCTGTATGTTCAGGTGTTCTATTATTTTCACTTTTATTTTCATTGATCATTTTTAATAATGCACTTACTTCACTATCAGTAGAAACTCTAAATCCATAAGTTCCTCCACTGACTGTGTGACTTTGTCCATCTTTTCCAGTAAACGTTCTTGTTGCGCCAATGGAATTATATTGACTTGCAAGTTCTTTAACAAAGGCAGTTAATTTTTCTTTAAAAACACTTTCATCTTTTGTATAACTTCCATCATCTTGTTTACTTAACCAAGTAATAAGTGTACTTCCATCTAAAGCAATTTCTTTTCCTTTAGGTGTTGTATATGTAATTGTTGATAAACAATATTCATTTGCTGCCTTTAATTGATTATTCAAATCTTGATCATCTTTGTAAACTTGAGGTTTAACATAACCATTTGCTTTTGTAACATCTAATTGTTGTTTTCCTTCACTTAAAGCTACCTTGATATTTTTAACTAATTCTTCAGTATTAAATTTTGATCCTAACGTTTCTTCAATAATTGAAAAACTTCCATCTTTATATTGAATATAGGCATCTGTTGGTGCAATTTGATTTTCTTCTTTAGCATGTTCCATTGATGCTATACCATTTGTTAAGTTTTCATCACTGATTTGTATTAAATCAGTTAAAGTATTTTTTTCATTTTTAAAGAATCCTATAAACCAAGCCCATTTATTTTGATTTTTCATTAATTGATTCAATGAATTATCTTTATTATAAGATACACCTAATTGAGCTGATTGTAATACTTCACTTTGTCCATCATTAAAAATCAATTTTAATGATTGTCCATTTACTTTCTTAGACAATTGATCATTTGCTTTTTGTAATGTCATTCCTCCAACATCACTCCCATTGACCATTGTTCCATTTAAAAACTTATCATTGTAATATAGCATTCCTGCTAAATAAACAACAAGAAGAACCAAAACAACAATCCCGCAAATTAAAACAGGCTTTTTATGATTCGAATACCAATTATTCTTCTTTTTTGTCATAAATATTCTCCCTCTCTTACATTTCCGCACCTATTTTATCACAAAATATTTATAGGTAAAGAAAAAGTATGGTATTTATCATAAAAAATGATAATCCATGCTTTTATAAGATATTTTCTATATATTTTTCTAATTCTTGTATATTTTGATGATAAACAAAGCCTTTCATACCAACTTTTATAGCTGCGTCTATATTTTCTTTTAAATCATCAACAAAAAGGCATTCATTAGCTTTTAGATGATAACGATTTAAAAAATCTTGATAAATATCTAAATTTGGTTTTATTTTTTGATATTTTGCAGATGTATAAAGCTCTTTAAAATGTTGAAAAATAGATTTTGATTGATAATATTGATAAAATTGCATTGAACAATTAGACAACAAATAAAATTGATATCCTTTACCCTTATATCTTTTAATAAATTCTTCCATTTCATCAAACTGATCAAAATAATCAAACCAATGTTCAAAAGCATACACAATTAAATCTCTTTTTTCATCAGGAATTTGTTCAATTAATTGTTTTTTGGCATCTTGTAAAGAAAGAACCCCTTGATCAAGTTATGCCCATTGTTTTGTTTGGAATAAATGTTTAATAATATAATCTTTTTCTTCTAAAGAAGATGCAAGCTGACTTGCAATATAGGAAACATCCCATTTACAACAGACATTTCCCATATCTAAAACAATATTTTTTATCATATGTAAAAAATAGGCAAACTGCCTATTATAATAAAGGATTAAGTTTTTCTAAGATAACATCTTTTCCAACAAAACCACTAATTTGATCAACGGCTTGACCATCTTTAAAAAGAATTAAATGTGGAATAGATTGAATTCCATATCTTCCTGCTAATGAAGGATCTTGATCAACATCTACTTTTGCAAATGTAACTGTTGGTAACTCTTGAGCAACTTCTTCTAAAACAGGAGCTAACATTTTGCATGGTCCACACCAATTAGCAAAGAAATCAATCACAACAACACCTTTAGAAACAACTTCATCAAATTGTACATTTGTAATAATTTCCATAATTTCACCTCCATTATATTATGCCAAAACTCTTTTTTTTTACAAGTGATATGCTTATATTATTTGAATTTTATCGCTATAACTGTTATTATGTGCTTGTGATTATACTAGAAATGGAGTGGTATTATGAAAAAAGTCGCAGTTGTGACTGATAGTAATGCAGGTATTCGTCAAAAAGAAGCAAAAGAACTTGGTATTTTTGTTTTGCCAATGCCTTTTACTATTGATGATCAAACATACTATGAAGATATAAATTTAACTCATGAAGAATTCTTTGAAAAACAATTAAATGGTGCAGAAATCTTTACTTCTCAACCTGTTGTAGGAAACGTTAAAGAATTATGGGATCAAATTTTAAAAGATTATGATGAAATCGTTCATATTCCAATGTCTAGTGGATTAAGTGGTTCGTGCCAAACAGCTATGATGCTAGCACAAGAATACGATAATCGTGTTTTTGTCGTGGACAGTCAACGTATTTCTGTTACTCAAAAATACGATGTCATTGATGCTAAAAGATTAGCTGATCAAGGAAAATCAGGACAAGAAATTTGTGATATTTTAACTGAAAATAAATTAAATGCTTCTATTTATATTACTGTTAATACACTTGATTATTTAAAAAAAGGTGGTCGTATTACCCCTGCTGCTGCTTTATTGGGTGGGATGTTAAAAATTAAACCTATTTTACAAATACAAGGTGAAAAATTAGATTCTTTCGCTAAAACTAGAACAATGGCTAGAGGAACTAAAATCATGAAAGAAGCAATCGCTAAAGATATTAAAGAACGCTTTGATGATGACTATCATAACGTGCATATTTGTGTCGCTTACACTTATGATGAAGCACCCGCTTTAGAATTAAAAAAAGAACTTGAAGAACTTTATCCAGGTGAAAATATTATTTGTGATCCTTTATCATTAAGTGTTTCTTGTCATATTGGACCTCATTCTCTAGCAATTGCTATATGTAAAAAAATTTAAGATTCTCGTTTGAGAATCTTTTTTATTTTTGGGTATAATAATTTGACTTTTTTCATTTTGATAGTCTATAATACATTTTAAGTTTATGCTATAATAAAACAAAAAAATATAAGGAGGTCATTTATGCAAGAAAAGCCAATCCATAATAAATATAATGGCAATAAAAATACAAAACATAATAAAACAATCGATACTAAAGTTTATGCTTTAGGTGGTTTAAATGAAATTGGAAAAAATATGTATTGTGTTGAACACGATAATGAAATTATCATTATTGATGCTGGGGTAAAATTTGCTGAAGAAGGTTTACCTGGTATTGATTATGTCATTCCAGATTATAGTTATTTAAAACGTAATGAAAACAAAATTAGAGGATTATTGATTACTCATGGTCATGAAGATCATATTGGAGGAATTCCTTTTTTACTACAAGTTGTAAAAATACCATTCATTTATGCTTCTCCCCTTGCTTGTGCGATGATTACAAGAAAGTTAGAGGAAAAGCGTTTAACAAATGCAACGCACTTGATTCGTATCGATGATGAATATCAAATAAAAACTAAATATTTTAATATTGGTTTTTTTAAAACCAATCATTCTATTCCTGAAAGTTTAGGAATTATTATTAATTCTCCTAACGGACGAATTGTTTCAACAGGTGACTTTAAGTTTGATTTAACACCTGTAGGAGATCCTGCTGATTTCCAAAAAATGTCGTTTTTAGGTGAAACTGGTGTTACTTTATTATTAAGCGATTCTACCAATGCTGAAGTTCCTACTTTTTCTAAAAGTGAAAAGCAAGTAGCATATGCTGTTCAAGAAGAATTTAGAAAAACTGAAGGACGTTTAATTGTAGCAACCTTTGCTTCCAATGTTCACCGTGTCCAACAAATCGTAGAAGCAGCAGTTAAATTTAATCGTAAAATTCTTGTTTTTGGTCGTTCAATGGAAAATAACATCCAAGTATCAAGACAAATGGGTTATATTAAAGCACCTGATTCTTTCTTTATCAGTAATAATGAAGCAAAAAAATTACCTGATAATGAAATCTTAATTCTATGTACAGGAAGTCAAGGAGAAGCTTTGGCTGCGTTAAGTCGTATTGCTAATGGAACACATAAATTCGTTAAAATCAAACCTGGAGATACTGTTGTCTTTTCATCAAGTCCAATTCCAGGAAATGCATCAAGTATCAATGTTGTTGTTAACCGCTTATTTAGAGCAGGTGCCAAAGTTTTAGTCAATACAGCATTCAATAACTTGCATACTTCAGGACATGCTAGTCAAGAAGAACAAAAGTTGATGTTATTACTTACAAAACCTAAATACTTTTTCCCAGTACATGGTGAATATCGTATGTTGAAAATTCATGCTGAATTATCTCAAGAAGTAGGTGTTCCTAAAGAAAATACATTTGTTTTAAGTAATGGAGATACAATTTTACTTAATAAAGGAACTGCTCGTTTAGGACCAAGAATTCATGTAGATGATATTTATGTTGATGGTAATGATCTTTCAGGTTTATCAACTGCTGTTTTAAGGGATCGTCAAATCTTATCTGAAGATGGTATGGTTTCTGTTTTAATTGCTATGGATTCACATGAAGGAAAGTTACTTACAAAACCTGTGATTATTTCTCGTGGATTTGTCTATATGAAAGATAGTTTTCCAATGATTCGTGAAGCTGAAAATTTAGTTGGCCAAGCTTTAGGTCAATTACTTGCAGGAAAAACAACTTTTGGTGAAATCAAAAATACAACAAGAGATGTTCTTTCTCAATATTTTTATCGTAAAACAAAAAGAAATCCAATGATAATTCCTGTTATTATGAATAAAAAATAATGAAAAAAATAAAAAAAATCATTTTATGTATCCTATCTCTTTTCTTAGTTCTATGTCTTTATCAATGGTATATTCAAAGTAAAGATACTTATCGTTTTAAAAGTGTTACTTATACTCAAAAGACATTACCTAAGGAATTTAATGGTTTTACGATTGGTTATCTTTCTGATTTAAATCTTTCTACAAAAGAAGATTTAAATCATTTAAAAGAAGCTGTTAAAGATTTAAATAAAAAAGATGTTGATTTAATTTTATTTGGTGGAGATATTTATAGTAATGATTCATTTGAAACTGATCAAGTAAGTCAAATATTAAAAAATATCCACTCTCGTTATGGTAAATTTGCTGTTTTAGGAGAAAAAGATCAAGGTGATTCTACTAATAATACAAATTTATTAACTGAAGCTGGCTTTGAAGTTTTGCATAATGAATTACGTTATATTTATTATAAAGGTTCTATTATTGATTTATTAGGATTAGAAAATTCCGGTGATTGTTCAGGTTTAATCAACGAAGACAATAAGGATCATTATAAAATTGCTTTAGTCCATCAACCAGATTACTTTACTCAAATAAAAGAGAGCTCTGTTCAGCTTCAACTATCAGGTCATACTCTTGGTGGTTATTATAAACTTCCTTTTATAGGGAGTATAGAAACAAAGGAAAAAGGAAAAAAATATGTTAGTGGAAAACATGTAAATAATGGAACGACACTTCTTATTTCTAATGGTTTTCATAAAGAATCAAATGATCAACATCGTTTTTTAACCTATGATGAAATAAATATTATTAAATTAAAAAAATAGAACTCGCTATGAGTTCTATTTTTTTATCATTGTTCCAACACCTTTTTTAGTAAAGATTTCTATTAATAAGCTATGTTCTAATCTACCATCTAAAATATGAACACGTTTAACATCATTTTGTACTGCCTCTAAACAGTTTTTAAGTTTTGGAATCATTCCTCCAGTAATAATACCACTTTCAAATAATTCTTTAGCTGATTCAGTATCAATTTTTGAAATCAATGTTTCTGAGTTATTTGGATCTTCTAATACACCTTCAATATCCGTCAAGAAAACAAGTTTACTTGCTTTAACAGCGCGTGCAATTGCTGTAGCAACATCATCCGCATTAATATTATAAGCATGATATTTTTCATCTAAACCAATTGTTGAAATAATCGGTGTATACCCTTGATCTAATAAAGTATTGATGAGTGTAGTATCCACACTTATAATTTTCCCTACAAAACCAATATCTTCACCTTGAGGCATAACCTTTTCTACCGTAATCATATTTCCATCTTTTCCAGATAATCCAACAGCATGTGTTCCAATTTGTTCTAAATGTGTTACAAGACCTTTATTGATTTTTCCAGATAAAACCATTTCCGCAATTTCTAAAGTATCTCTATCAGTAACTCTTAGACCATTTTTAAACTCACTTTTAATTTGTACACGATCTAACATTCTATTGATGTCTTTACCACCACCATGTACAATAATTGGTTTTAACCCAACTGATTTTAAAACTGCAATATCTTTTAAAACGCTCTTTTTGATGATTTCATTTGTCATTGCACTTCCACCATACTTAATAACAACAATATCACCTTCATATTTTTGCATATATCCAAGCGCTTCTACTAAAATTTCCGCTTTATTAATTTCCTTCTTAAACTCTTGTTGCATCTCTTTTCCCCCTACGAACGATAATCAGCATTGATTTTGACATAATCATAAGTCAAATCACATCCCCAAGCTGTTGCCTTTGCATCAGCAATTTTCATTTCAATATTTGTTTTTACATAATCACTCGATAAAATCTTAGTTGCAAATTCTTCACTATAATCTGTAGCCATCCCATTTTCTACAAGTTTTAAATTACCAAATTCACTTTCTATATATAAATCTACTTGATAAGGATCAAATTCTTCCCCAGAATATCCCATCGCACATAAAAGTCTTCCCCAATTTGCATCATTTCCAAAAATAGCTGTTTTTACAAGTGGTGATGTGCAAATACTTTTAGCAATTACTTTTGCTTGTTTAACATCTTTTGCACCATTTACATTTACTTCTAATAATTTAGTAGCCCCTTCTCCATCACTTGCAATACATTTAGCTAAGTATTCATTAACATAATATAAAGCTTCTTTAAATGTTTGATAATCTTCATCTTCTTTTACAATTTCATCATTACCAGCTAAACCATTAGCGAGTAATAAAACAGTATCATTTGTTGAAGTATCTCTATCTACAGAAATCATATTAAAAGTATCTGGAATAACTGATTTTAATGCTTTATTTAATAATTCTTTAGAAATATTTAAATCAGTTGTAATAAATCCAAGCATTGTTGCCATATTTGGGTGAATCATCCCTGAACCTTTACAACATGCTCCAATAGTTACCGTTTTTCCTTTTACTTCAATTTCAATAGCTAAATGTTTTGGTTTTGTATCTGTTGTCATAATTGAAGTAGCTACATCAATTCCTGCTTGATGATCATCTTTTAATTGTTTTAAAGCTTCATCAATCCCTTTTTCAATTGGATCAGTAGATAATTGTTTACCAATGACTCCTGTTGAACAAATCAAAACTTTTTCTTTTCCTACATTTAAAGCATTTCCTACAATATTTGCGAATTTTTCATTTGCTTCTTCACCAAGTTTTCCAGTACAAGCATTGGCAATCCCACTGTTAATCGCAATAGCCTTTACTGTGTCACCGTTTTCTACAACTTGTTTATCCCATAAAACAGGAGCCGCTTTTACCATATTTGTTGTAAAAGTTCCTACTGCTTTTGCTTCAACATCAGAAACAATTAAAGCAAAATCTTTATTTTTCTTTTTAATACCAATATGTAATCCAGCACCTTTATACCCTTTTGGATTAGTAACTGTTCCATCTTCTATTATTTTCATACTCTTTTTCCCCTTATAAAACCGCAGGTGCTAACATAAGACCTGTCTTTTCATCTAAACCAAACATAATATTCATATTTTGAATTGCTTGACCAGCAGCTCCTTTAACTAGATTGTCCATGGCTCCCATCATAATCACTCTATGTGTACGAGGATCCACTTTATAAGCAACATCAACAAAGTTTGAACATTTTACATTTCTTACTTCTGGAACATTTCCTTCTTTTAAGACACGTACGAAATATTCATCTTTATAAATATCATACGCTTTTTTAACATCTTCCTCACTTACTCCTTCTTTTAATGAAGCGTAAGCTGTAATTAAAATTCCTCTATTCATTGGAATAAGATGAGGTGTGAAGTTAAGTAATACTTTTGATGAAGAAACATACCCTAATTGTTCTTCAATTTCTGGTGTATGGCGATGACTTGCTACACCATAAGCTTTAATACTTTCATTCACTTCACAATAAAGATTTTGAACTTTTGCTCCTCTACCAGCACCACTTGTTCCACTCTTTGCATCAATAATCAACGTATCCATATCAATAAGTCCTGCTTTAGCAAGTGGATAAATCGATAAAATAGAACATGTTGGATAACATCCAGGATTAGCAATCAGTCTTGCATTTTTAACATCTTCTCTATTGATTTCACATAATCCATAAACAGCTTCTTGAATAAATTCAGGTGAAGCATGTTTAATTCCATACCATGATTCATAAGTTTCAACATCTTTAATACGATAATCTGCAGATAGATCAATTACTTTCACTTTCTTTAAAACTTCTTCACTTACCATCTTAGCGCAAACCCCTTGAGGTGTTGCAAAGAATACAACATCAACATTATCTAAATATTTTTCAATATCTTCATCTACACACTTTTGATCTAATAAAGTGAAATAGCTTTTATAAACATCACTATATTCTTGATCACTATATGTTCTTGATGAAACCCACTCAATATTGACATTAGGATGTGTTAATAAAAATCTTACAATCTCACATCCTCCATAACCAGTTGAACCAACAATTCCGACATTAATCATTCTACTTTTCCCCCTATAAAAAATAAAAAGCCGTCTCTAAATAGAGACGACTGATCGCGTTACCACTCTAATTGTTGTAAGTTGACCTTACAACCTCTTTCATCTTTAAGGCAGATCTACCAAAAGATATACTTAATTTCCATCTTTTCTCTCGTAAATGCGCTTCATCTTTACTTCCATTCCTATCTTCCATCAACATAGGATCGCTCTTATTTCCATAAAGACTACTCTTTTAGTCCTCGAGTTTGAAACTATTATATGACAAATTTCCATTTTGTCAATAATGATTTATTAAGAAAAAAATTTTTTATATATAATAAAGATACGCTTACATTTTTTAACATCCAACATTTTGACAAGTATATTGCATATTTGAAAAAAGTAGTTTATGATAATAACAATTTATAACATAAAAATA
>ERZ1034713.1501-NODE-1501-length-10033-cov-7.735017_pt1 | contig 10033 bp, 6 predicted proteins | sample MGYA00520692_ERZ1034713 | MGnify/ENA primary metagenome ERZ1034713 (study PRJEB33766, sample SAMN09781717) | gut metagenome | biome: gut microbiome | host: Homo sapiens | place: Madagascar | study: EMG produced TPA metagenomics assembly of the PRJNA485056 data... | reverse complement strand
AATTCACCAAGTCGAATCATTGTTGTTTTAGTACATACAGTTTCCACGCTTTTTTTATGTTCGTAGGAGTATTGTAGTAATAGGCTGTATATTTGGGAACAAACAGCGCATGTGTCATTAAAATGTAACCTCGAGCATAATGAAGCAAAAAGCGTCTTTATTTATAGGTATTATAGCAATTGTTGTAATCATATTACTTTCAACAAGAAGGTCAACTGTTGTTCCAGAACATCCTAAATTGGATGGAACTAATGCTGTCTTGAAGAACAAAGAAACAAAATCAAATTTGAAGAACTATCAGGTAAATTTCTATATGGAAAATTCAGCCAGTATGGATGGCTATGTTAATGGAAATACTGAATTTAAGGATGTTCTTGGGAAGATGATAGTTTCTTCACATCATAATTGTAAAAGTACTGACTTCTATTTTGTGAATAATCAAGTTTATAAAGCAGACCAAAGTGCAATAGATTTTATTCAGATGCTCAATCCAGCTAAGATAAAAGTGGGGAATGTGGGCTCGACAGATGTTAATCAAATTTTCAGGAATATATTGAAAGAGACTAAGAAAAATGTAATATCTGTTCTTTTCTCTGATTGTATTTACTCTGTTACAGACGTGAATAGTCAATTGGACAATGCAAAAAATGCTACGACAGATGCTTTCTTGACGGCTTTGTCTAAGGACAACTTGATGGCAACTATAATACTTCAGTTTGTTTCTAAGTTTGATGGATTTTATTATGATAGAAATGACAAGCCTTTCGTATGTAAGTCTCAACGTCCTTTTTATGTTGTGATTACAGGTAATAGAGATGTACTTAAAACTCTATATGCAGATTTTAAAGTAGATAACTTGCCTGGTCTGAAAAACAAATGTTTCTTATCTTCAGAAAGTTGGTCCTTGGATGATAAAAATGCTTGTGCCATCATTTCTGACTATACAAATGCTCGAAGAATCAAGACGATGAAGAACTATTTGGATTTAGATGAAATTTCATTGGATAGAAGTGCTACTTCTTTGCAATTTGCAATTGGTGTGGATTATTCCAATATTTTTGTAGATGATACCTATATATTGGATAAGGACAATTATCAGGTAGAACCAGATAGTTACAAGGTTGTTGGCGTGTCAAAGGCATCTTCTTCAGCTATAGGAGATTTTTCCATGCAACCAACAAAACCTTATGCTATTACGCTTAGTGTGCCTAATGGCTCTTTTGCGCCGATGGTTACTATAAGTTTGAAAAAGGGTATTCCTGCTTGGGTAAGAAAGGCTAATGTGGCAGATGATTCTGGTTATGTTCCTTCTTCAACACAAAGTTTTGCGATACAAAAGATGATAGAAGGAATTTCTGCTGCATACAATGAAGACTATGCAGATTATTTTAAAGTTCAAATAAATATTAATAAATATAATAAATGATATGGCTGATTTTGTAGCAAATTTTTTTGAATTATGGGGTGTAGCTTATTTAGGGCCATTCTCACAGTACATGTATAAGGCGGACTTGTATTTTGTGCCATTTTTATGGTTACTATTCTTACCATTGATAGTACTGTTCGTGTATTATAAACTTTGGGACAATATTCGTTTGGCAAAAACTTGGATATGGTTCGTGGTTATCCTCGTTGTGTCTTTGGTGGTTGCTGCCATAGGTTTCAGTAATGCGGATAATGGGTTGTATGACTATTTGAATGCACATCATGTAACAAACAGTAAGATAGAAGATGTAGATTATATCTATTTTTCCCTAATTTGCTTTGGTTGGTCTATAGTGTGGTCTTTCATCTTATCACTGATTTTGAAATACTTTAGTGTAAAGGGAAGGTATATTCCATTTTAATTAAAAAAACTATGAGTAAGTTATATTTATTTGGTATAGGAGGAACTGGCTCACGAGTAATCAGGTCTCTCACGATGCTATTAGCTTCTGGTGTTGATGCTGGTGTTGATACAATAGTTCCTGTTCTAATTGATCCAGATTTAAGTAATGGTGACTTGACAAGAACTGTCAATTTGCTTAAAAAATATAAGGAAATACATTCTGAGTTATCTTTTGGTTCAGAAGTTCAGTCTTGTTTTTTCAAGACAGATATTGATGACCAAGGCACGGATTTCAGATTGTCGATAGCAAATGTTGGCAATAAGACATTTGGTCAATATATTGAGTATGATAATTTAAAAAGAGAGGATAAGGCAATGATGAGCCTTCTCTTTAGTGATAGGAATCTTAATGCACAAATGCAAGAAGGGTTTAAGGGCAATCCTAATATGGGTAGTATTGTGCTGAATGATTTTTGTGACCCTAACAACAATGTATTAGCAAATTTGTTGTCTGGTTTTTCTGATGGTGATAAAATTTTTATCATTAGTTCTATTTTTGGTGGAACAGGAGCTGCTGGATTTCCTTTGTTATTGAAGACTTTTAGGCAAGCGCAGCAGTTCAATACGTTTGCTAATCCTGCGATAATAGCAGATGCTCCAATAGGAGCTCTTTCTGCATTGCCATATTTTGGATTACAAACTAATGGAAACAGTGAAATCAATATGGCTACATTTATAACTAAGGCTAAGTCTGCGCTTACTTATTATCAGAATAACTTGGATACAGATGCTTTGTATTATATTGCTGATAGTATGACAAGTTCGTACGATAATGTTGAAGGTTCTGATGGTCAGAAGAATGATGCTCATCTTATAGAAATGGCTTCTGCTTTGGCCATTATAGATTTTGCCAAGGATCCTCAAATCATGCGAGGTGCTAAAATCTATAAAGAATTTGCTACTGAGCAGCAGAATGGTACGATGGATTTAAGCCTTTTGTCTCCTTCTACAAGGAAAATGTTGGCTCCTTCATTGATTTCGTTCTATATATTTTCGCAGTTCTACCAACATCATCTTAAGGATACATTTGATGCTGCTTGGGCAAAAGCGAGAAGCTTCAAGCCCGATATGTTGAGTGAAGGATTTTATAGAAATCTGAATACATTTATAAATTGGTTCAAAGATGATGGTAAGGATGGTTGGCTTGTGGAGATGGCAAGAAATAGCAGATCATTTCAGCCGTTTAATTTAGAAGGTTACAATAATATCTTCCATTCCATTATGGGATATGAGCCAAAGCAAGTTGGATTCTTCGGAAAACTCTTTGCTAATAAAGATGGTTTTGTCCTTATAGATGATGAAATAGCGAAGTCCTCTAATGGCGTAGATAAGCGTCTGTCAGATAAGGATTACTTTATGAATGTTCATTGGATTGCTATCAGAAATGCAATAGCTAAACGTTTAAACTTAGTATAGTATGCCACACGTATATAGATTACATACAGGAGGTACCCAAACTTTAGATGGTTGGGATGTTTCCAAGCAATATGGAACGAACGAGATTAACAATATTGTTGATCCTTCTGGTGCAACGGCAAGTTTACCGATAACCTCTGTTCCGACACCTTTTGCAAGTTTGGAACTTGCAAGAAATGCTTTTGAGAATTGTGGAGCTGTTGATAGAAATGGCTCAAATAATATCGTGGGAGATTCTATCTACCATAAGATCGTATCGTTTTCTTTGGATACATTGGAAATCTTCTTCAACTTCAATAAGTTGAGTTCCATGTTTGAGATTATTCCTTGGAATGCAAGTACTCAAATTGCAAGTTTGTTGCAGAGTCCAGCCATTGCTCACCAAAGATTGGGGCAAACTTTGAGTTTGTATCTCAATCAAGATGCTCAAGCTTTTAATTTTAGTCAGAATACTGTTTTCTATTTACTGAACTATAAGAATGGACCTGCGCCATTAAATATTGTTGGTGGAACTTCTACAACCTCTTTGGCTGTGGCTTCTACTAACGATTTGTCGTATGTTCGAGTCCCTTTGAGTGGAAATCATAATGCTTATGATGCTAATCCAACATCGTTCCGCTCTTTGATAGAACGTGACCAAGAGTTTATAAAGTATGTTTGGACATTGTCTCTCCAATTTGGTTTTAGCAATGTTTATCCAGAAGTATATAAGTATGTGAATGAATGTTTTAGGGCTATCACAGACCAACAGCTTAAGTCTGATCTTCGTAATGTGACAGCTACGGATATTCAAAATTATGTGCCGATTACAGTTGGTGCTGCCAACATCATGTTGCCTGGTGGTGTTGTGCTTGGAACTTATCAAGCTCCTGATGCCGGTTCGGTTAGTGACTTTACGATTAAAGCAGATTATGATTCAGACATTCTACCTTTAGTGCTGCCAAATGCTTTAGGTTATAATGAACCTGGCATGCGCTATGTTACAGGGGCTTGGAATCCTCAGATGAAAGCTCCATATAGAGACAGTCGCGCTATGGTTGATAGAACTTTACCTGGGGATAATACACTATATCCATACCTCACGGTTGATGATATTTTTCAGCCATTTATTATCCGTACAGCATTCCCTATTGATGAAAGTTCTTATTTCTTAGGTAACTATTCAAGTTCTACTAAAAAAGGGTATAGCTATTTGCTCCCTTTTAAGAAGGAAATTTTTAATTATTTGAGTTTAGAGACGATTTGTGGTAAGACATCTGGACTTCATGCTGAGAATATCTTTGAGTTGAAAGATGCGGGTACGGGCGTAGAGGCAATCATCCGTGTGCCGATTCAAAAGGGTAAGTATATAACTCTTAGAAGAATCTATTATGATATAGACGAACCTAATGGGGAACAGAATAAGGGAGCTATTGTAGATTGTACTTTTGACTTGTATCTATATCCTTCTTATCATATTGTCAATGCTAATGGTATTGACAAGCCTCAGCGTGTCTATCTGATTGATGGAGATTGGAAGGAATTGACAAAGAGTTATGATTATTCTGTAGAACTGTTTAAGTGTAAGAATGGCTTTGGTGACAATTTGGTTTCTTCTGTGATAAAAAGAGAGGAGAAAAAGGAAATTAGCATGACCACTAAGGTCTTTGTCGCAAATGATGAGTTCGATGTGATGCTGGTAAGCAATGGTTTTGCTATCGGTATGTTGGTTCCAAAGTATGATGTAGTAGGGTCTGGAACAGATTCTTATGAATTTGCTATAGATTTCGGAACGACTAATACTCATGTTGAATATCGAGTCAACAATGGCCAAGTCACACATCCTTTGGAGATGTCGCAATCGGATAGTACAATATTGGCTATGCACACAAATGATAGTAGCTATCAAGAACTATTTGAACAAAAGGAAATCGATGACTTTATGAATGCTCCTGTTCAGGAGTTTTTGCCAACTACCTTTGGCGTTGATGAAATGGTTGGTTTCCCATTACGAACCAATATATGTTTGGGAAAAGCGAATGCAATGGAACAAGGGCAAGATATTCTAACCAAAGTAACTTTGGGTGATTATTCTGTAGGATTTCATTATGAGCGGATGGCAAACTTACATAATAACAGAACCATAACTAATCTAAAATGGTTAGGGGCTGGCAACCAGCAATATGTCACAAGTTTCTTTGAGGAATTGTTGATGTTGATAAGATCAAAGGTGCTACTTAATGGTGGTTCTTTGAAGAATACAAAGATTATATGGTTCTATCCTGTAAGCATGGAATCGTTTAGACTATCTCAATTAAGAAGTGAATGGACACATCTTTGTCAAGCATTGATAGATGAACAATGTCTTGTACAAGGTGTTACGGAATCGTTGGCTCCTTTTTACTATTATAAGAATACACAAGGTGTCAATGCTGCTTATCGACCTGTTGTTTTGATGGATATTGGTGGAGGAACGACCGATTTTGCTGTATATGAAAATAATCAGCCAAAGTTGATATCTTCCGTTCGCTTTGCTGGTAATAGCATCTATGGGGATTTCCCAGGCTTTGGCATTCAGATGAATGGCTTCTACAACAAGTATCACGATAGCTATCAAACAAAAATTAATGGTACGCACATTGATTCTTTGCGAGATGCTTTTAGTAATGTTGTGAATAATGCTGTATCTGCAGACTTTGTTTCTTTCTTATATTCGTTGGAACGCAATTCTGAGTTGAAAAAGAAAGGTATATCCATTTCATTCTCTGAGGAATTGAAACATGATTATAATATGAAGACCTCTCTGTTGTTGTTTTATGTAGCGGAGATATATTATTTGGCAAATGTCTTGAAGGAGAGGGGTATAGGTACTCCTGCTTATTTAACGATTAGTGGAACTGGGTCTAAAGTGTTGGATCTAATCGGAGGACAGCCAGAGTTAGAGGGTATTGCCAAAATTGTCTTTAATGATATTATCGGTGATGATGGAAAAGTAGAACTGAAACGTGTTGGAAATCCAAAGGAAATCACTTGTAAGGGTGGATTGAACATGAAGTCGGAAGATGTAATCGATGATGCTGAGGATTTGTGTTATTGCTTTGCTGGTTCTACAAAATTAGAAGGCTTGCATCATGCCCGTTTGAGAGATGTTGACAATGTCGTAATCAATCAAGGGGTTTCTTTCTATGAGACATTTATAGAGTATTTCTTTGGGTTGAATAGTAAGTATTCTTTTGAGAAGAAGTTTGGTATCAACACGCAGCGAAGTTTCCCTGAATATAAGCGTATCCTATTGGAGCATGCGCATGAGGATTTAGCTGCAGTGCTTGATGCAAGAAAGGCTGAGAGAAATGACCCTGATGCAGAATTGGAAGATTCTATCTTCTTTTTCCCTTTGGCAGGTGGCTTAAATAGATTATCGTATTACATATCAAACCAACAGTAAAATGAAAAAATTATTATATATAGTTAGCTTTATAGGATTGTCTTTGACATTCCAATCTTGTGAGCGTTTGGGCGGTCTGTTAGGCGGCGAAAGTGATTCGCCGCAAGAGCAAGTTGCCGACAACCAAGGTGAGGCAGAACCTACTAATAATAATGAGCAATCTCCTGATACAACAGATAAGGTCGCTTCGGCAAAAATGCAGTCTCAACTTCAAAGAAATGAAGATGGTATTAAGAAACTAAATGATTCGTTGAATGTGTTAAATTCTAATTTGCAAATGTGCCAGTCAAAGTTGGCTACTTTGCAACAGAAACAGAATGAGTTGGAAAGTGATAAAGTGGGTGTGAAAAACTTGTTCGTTTATTTGGCTATATTTTCTGTTGTTGCAATAGTCTTAGTTATTTTGTTGTCAAAAAAAATAGCAGGTAAGGGTAATTTGACTGAGAAGCAGGTGAAAGATATTATTACTGATTTTGCAAGCCGTCATCCTGAGATAATTAACGGAAGTACTCAATTGACATTGAGTCAATATTTAGGTTATATTCAAACGAATGAAAAAAACATAGATTCTATAAACCTTCGGTTGAATGCTTTGACAAATTGGGCTAATGGGCAAGTTGGAGGGAATGCTCCCACAGGTCAACAAAGTTGGGAGAAACAATCAACATTGAAAGTACAGCAAAAAGAAGCAGAGAATCAATCTGCTGGGGCAAGTCGGGTGTTTTATATGAAACGCCCTCTTAAAGACATGGAATTCGAGTTGTCTTTGAAAAGAGAACGCCCTACAGAAGAGACAATGTATCGCTTTGAGATAGACTCCAAACGACCAAATTTAGCTCATTTTGTCTTTGATTGCGATTCTCCAAATCGTGTAAGATGGGCGTTGAATACAAAAGATAAGACTTTGGACAGGGTTTGTAATGCTTCAGGTAGCGGTACGAATGGTAAGTATCAATGTACAGCAGAAGGTGAAGCTGAACTTAGAGATGGTAAATGGGTTGTAACACGTAAGGCAGTAGTAATATTTGATTAAGAATTATGGAAGTATTTGAAATTGGTATCATTATCATAATCTTATGTGTACAGGTTTATGTGGCTTACTTGGCATGGGGACAGATAGAAAGTATTAGCCACTTCTTGTCATCAGAAGATAATTTGGTGTTGAAGCAGAAATCAATAGAAATTGAGGATGATAACAAAAATGAGACAGAATATGTGTATTTCTCAGACCCTAAATATTTAGGAAAAATAGAAGATGATGCTCATGGTAGTTTTGAATTTTTCCATTTTTCCCCAAGTGGAGAAATTAAGGTTGGCGACAAATTGTCAGTCGTAAAAGGAATATCAAAAGTGGATGCTACTATTATTGAGATTTTAAATGATGGTAGTTATGTAGATTATGCTTCTTTTGGGGGAAAATTTGAAATACGTTTGGATTGCGATGTTGAAATGGGCAGTCTTTTATTTAAAATTGCAGAAGTTGTAGAACCTGTAAGAGCAACAGTTGATGTTAGTCTTATTTATCTCCATAAGGATGAAAAAAGTTCTTTGCTGCGTGATGTCATTAAGACAATTAACAATTACTTAAAGAAAAATAAAGGTGGAGCGGCAGATTTCCATCTTATCAAGGATATTGTAGAGCGTCATACCGATTCTATTGATGAAGAGATAAATCATAAATTGCCAGTTCCAATTTATTTGGGATTGATGGGTACCGTCTTGGGAATCATTATAGGATTATACTCTTTGTCTTTTGAATACAATCCTGCAACAAAAGCTCTGGATGGTGAATTGTTTGTAAATTCTGTTGATGGTTTGATTACTGGAGTTAAGCAAGCCATGATATGTAGTTTTGTTGGCTTGGGATTGACAACCCTCTTGTCCTCTTGGCGATATATGGGAGCAAAGTCTAAGTTAGAAGCGCAAAAGAATGCTTTTTATGACTTCATTCAAACCCGTTTGTTACCACAGATGACAAAGGATGCTGCGTCAACAATTCTTGCATTGCAATCAAACTTGGAGAAATTCAATACCAGCTTTGAGGAGAATATTAAGGGCTTTGGTGGTATCATGGATGAAATCCATACTGCCTTTGATAGTCAGGTGGCATTGCAAAAGGAGTTGAAGAAGATGGACTTGACGCAAGTGGCGAATTTGAATGCTAATGTCTTGGTTCAGCTCCGCAATAGCATGACTGAGTTTGAAAAGTTCACTCAATATCTTGGTCAGATGAATAGCTTTGTTCGTTCTACTGCGAAACTCACAGATTCGATTAATGACCAGTTGCAGCGAACTGAAGCTGTTGAAACTATCACAAATGCCATGCAAGATAATATTCAAAAGAATCAGTTAGTCATGGAGAAATTGCGCGTATTCCTTGAACGTGTGAATGAACAGGAAGCTGTAGTGACTGCTGCTGGTGAGATCGACAGTACAATGGCGCAAGCTATAGAGGAGTTGAAAACTCATGCTCAGGAGCAGATTAATAGCATACGTACTTATACAACAGAAGCAACTGAAGACCTTCACGACCTCGTTACGTCAGAAAGAGGGCATTTGCGTAAATTGGATAATTTGGGTAAACTCGACGAACTTGATAAGTTGGTATCAGCAATCATTTCCATGAAAGAAGATAATAGAACAATGAATAGTGCATTAGAGAATAAAATCGAAACATTGGTTCATGCAGTGATAGATAATACCAAAGCACAGCGTGGGGAAAGTGGTCTACCTTCATGGTTAAAGATTGGTTGTCTGATATTGTTTGTTGTGACTTGTTTTTATGTTATAAAATCAAGTGTAAGATATATGTCTCAGCTGCAATTACAAGACAATGGCCAGATGCAAATGTATAATAATGCAGATGCTATTGATTCTACAGCTGTTGACACGACAGCTGCTGATAGTGTGTTCTATTAATGTTTGTAGTCAATTATAATAATTATGGCAAAGAAGAAAAAGGAAAGTTTCTTTTGGATTAGTTATTCTGATTTAATGACGAGTTTGTTTTTTATTTTGCTTGTTTTATTTGTCCTGTCTTCTACTGGACTCTATATGAGTGAGCAAGCAACAAGAAAACAACTTGATAAGATAAACGAGATTCAAGAAGCAGTAAATAGATTGCCTAAAGAATATTTTCGCGAAGATTCCGTCAATAAAAGATGGACTCTTCGCGAAGAGTTTACGCCTCATTTTGCAAGTATGGATGCAACAATCCCCCCTTCTGACACGGCTCAGATCATTTATATAGACCTGTTGGCGGAATTAAAAAACCGCCTGAAAATTAGTATATTTTTATGGAGAAA
>ERZ1034713.1497-NODE-1497-length-10038-cov-4.820495_pt1 | contig 10038 bp, 13 predicted proteins | sample MGYA00520692_ERZ1034713 | MGnify/ENA primary metagenome ERZ1034713 (study PRJEB33766, sample SAMN09781717) | gut metagenome | biome: gut microbiome | host: Homo sapiens | place: Madagascar | study: EMG produced TPA metagenomics assembly of the PRJNA485056 data... | reverse complement strand
CAACTAAATCAAAGGAAGTCATGAAATAGGGGCTTTCTTTTTTTATTTCAGGAGGAAATTTATGAATAAAATTAGAATTCAAAATAAACATCAATATGTTATCGAGGTTAATGATGATGGAGATACTATTTCTTTTAATGTTGATGATCCTACGCTTCCATTAAAATTTGATAATGCAATGATGCGTTTGGATGCTGTTCAACAAAACTTAAAAGCTGAAGAACAAATTATCAAGAAAAAAGAAGACAAGGAAACAAAAGGTATTCTTTCTCAAAATACTAGAAAATTATTAGAAGCCGAAGTTAAAGCTTGTAAGGATTTAAGAGGTGTATTTGATGAGTTTTTAGGAGAAGGGGCATGTAAAAAGATTTTTGGTGATGCAAATTATCTAGGAATGTTTCAAGAGTTAATGGAACAGCTAGAACCACATTTTGCAATTATGAAATTGGATGCTGAACATTACAAAAAAGCTGTAGAAGAAAAGTACAAAGAAGATCAAGACGAAGATGTTTTATCATGATGAAATATCCTAAATATGCAAAAGTTAGCGATAAAAAATATCCAATAAATACTAGTTTTAGGGTTGCTTTAAAATGCTTTGAAATTATTAATGATTCATCTATTAGTGATTTAGAAAGAACCTATGCAATTGTCTATAAATTGTTTGGTTTTATTCCTGAAGATAAAGATATGAAAGATTTTGTAAGGATTGCTGAACAATATCTTGGTTGTGGTAAATCTCAAGAAGAACATCAATCAAGAAAGAAAGACATGGATTTCAAACAAGACTGGCCATATTTGATTGCTAGTTTTATGAGTGATTACAAAATCAATCTTAATGATGAAGAAATGCACTGGTATCAGTTTATTGATCTAATTCAAGGCTTAACTGAAGACAGTGTTATGAGCAAAGTAAGAGAATTAAGAAATTATGATTTGAGTGAGGTTAAAGATCAAAAGACTCGAAATAAAATCATTAAGCTTCAACAAAACGTTGCCTTGAAAGAAGAATTGACTCCTGAAGAACAAGAAGCGTTGGATAAATTTGAATCTTTATTTAAATAGTCCAACTGAAGGAGGTGAAACCAATGGCGGATGGAAAAATTCGTATTGATACACGTATTGATAATTCTCATGCTGAAAAGGATTTAAAAGATTTAGAGAAAGTTGTTGATGCGTGTTCTAGGCATATGAAAGATGCTTTTGAAAGCATTGATAGTGTCAAGGGTTGTGAAAAGGCAATTCAAAGACAAGTTAATGCCTATCAAAAAGCAAAAGAAAAAGCCTCTGAATATGAAAAACAAATTGAACAAGTAAATGCTCAATTGAAAGAAAAAGAAAGTACTGCTCTAAAAAATGCAAATATAGGATTCTCAAATGATACACCTGAAAAAATGCAAAATAGAGCAGATGATTTATTATCAAATGATAAAGATTACAATAAGCTTATTGAACAGTCTACAAAACTAGAAGAATCCTGGTATGCACAAAATGGAAAAATGAATCAAGCCAACTTAAATGTTGAAGCATTAGAATCAAAAATGGATCGTTTAAAAAATAAAGTGGATTCAGCTACAAAAAGCACCTCTAGAATGTCTAGAGTTTTTTCGGGTTTAAAAGGTATTGGATCTAAAATCAAAGATGTCTTTGCTGCAGGATTTGGTAAAGCAGGAAGTGTTGCAGGCAACTTCTTTAAAAGAATAGGAAAATCCACCACAAACAGTACTAAAAGCATAAAACGTATGGGTCTTGCTATTTTAGGTATTCGAGCTGCCTATAGTTTGGTTAGAAAAGCAGCGGACCAATATTTGGAGTCCAATCAAACCGCATCTAATCAAATAAGTGCGATTTGGAATACACTAGGTGCAATGATTGGTCCTATTGTTGATATGGTTATTAGTGGTGTAGTTACCGCCTTGAGTTATATCAATGCATTAGTAAAGGCACTTACTGGTATTGATTTTGTGGCCAAGGCAAATGCAAATGCTTTAAAAAAACAAACAAAAGCTACTAAGGATACTGCTAAAGCAACAAAAGAAGCAAATGCTCAGCTTGCTGATTTTGATGAAATGAGTAAGTTGGAAGATAAATCAAAAGATAATTCAGGAAGTGGTTCTGGTACGGGACTGTTTACACCAACATCTGTAGATACTTCTTGGATTGATGGCTTAAAAGATGCTTTTAATAAAGGAGCTTATGAGTTAGGAAAATATCTTGGTGAGTCTTTAAATGATGCTTTAAGACAAATAGATTGGGATAAAATCAAATCCACTGCTCAAGATATCGGTAAAAACATTGCATTATTTTTAAATGGTGCTATTGATGGAATCGATTGGAAACTTTTAGGAAGTACAATCGGTGAGGGATTGAATACTGTTTTAAATTTTGCTTATGGTTTTGTTACGACCTTTAATTTTAGAGGGTTTGGCGAGGCGTTAGGAACAGCATTTGATTCATGCTTTAAAACAATAGATTGGAATATGTTGGCTGAAACAATCAGTAAAGGATTTATCGGCATTTTTAATTCTATCAGTGGATTTTTAAGTGCAGTCGATTGGCAAAATATAGGAAAGACACTTGTTGATTTCATATTATCAATAGACTGGGGTGGAATGATTTCAGCATTAGCTGAAGCTGCAGCTCTTTTATTAAAAGGTTTTGTTGATCTAGTTGTTGGTGGATTAACGGAACTTATTGCTCAACTCCCTAATATTACATCAAGTATTTTTGAATGGATTTCCAGTATAGATTGGAATTCATTAGGAAAATCATTGGGAGAATATGTTTCACAAATAATTGGCCAACTAATTGATGTGATTTTAAATACCGATTGGGTTTCAGTTATTGTAAATATTGCAGGTATTATTGGTTCGGCAACATTAGGAATCATTGACTTTGTTGTTGGCTTTGTCCAAGCAGTTTTAGATTCAATTTGGAATGCAATTACTAAATCATTCAATTATAATGATTTCTTAAAATGGATTGAAGGCGTTGTCAAATCTATCCAGGATGGTATCGCTGATATCAACACATGGATCAATGATAAATTCATGGAAGCAAGGCAAGCAATTTATGATGTCTTTGGTAAAATTGGAGATTGGTTCAAAGAAAGATACAACGATATTTGTAATGCTTTTGATAGTGCAGGTACTTGGTTTAAAGATAAATTCGATAGTGCTGTAAAAGGTGTCAAAGATGCATTCTCAAGCATTGGGAAATGGTTCAGTGATAGAAGAAACGATATCAATAATGCGTTCAGCTCAGTTGGTTCGTGGTTCTCTGAAAAATTTACGGGTGCATGGAATGCTATCAAAGGTATTTTCTCATCAGATGCAGTAACAAGATTCTTTGCTGGGGCTTGGAACAATATCAAGGGAGCATTTGGAAGTGTAAGTGATTGGTTTAGAGGGACATTTGCTGATGCATGGCAAGCCGTAAAGAATGTATTTAGTAGTGGCGGTGCTATTTTTAATGGTATCAAAGATGGAATTCTAAATGGCTTAAAAGCAGTAATCAATGCGCTTATCAACGGTATTAACCGTGTTATTAAAATTCCATTTGATGGCATCAACAGTGCTTTAAAAACAATCAAGTCAACTAATATCTTAGGATTTAAGCCATTCAGTTGGATTGGTACAATAACAGTTCCATCAATTCCTAAACTTGCAAAAGGTGGTATTGTTAACAATCCTACAATGTTCCAGGCAGGTGAAGCAGGAAAAGAAGCAGTATTGCCATTACAAAACAACACACAATGGATGCAGGATCTAGCCGACTTTATCAACTCTCAACGTGATGATGACGGTGAAAAAGAAATCAATCTTTATATTGATGGAGAACGTTTCTTTAGATGGTTTATTAAAAAGTATAAGCAATGGCAACTTCAAACTAATGGATAGGAGGTGCTGAAATGAAAGTAACATACAGTGGAGATTTATTGAGAATTGACGGACAAAAAGTACCTAAAATCATTAATTATGATGTTGAATACGATAAGCTATGGGGAAGTGATAGCGGAAGAAATCTTGCAGGAGATATGAAAGCTACACTGGTTGGAATATTTCCTAAAATATGTTTGAAAATAGGAGCCACGACAGAAGATGACATGTCGTGGTTTTTATCTAAAGCAAATAAAGCTTTTATAACTGTTGAATGGTATGACGCTGAAATCAAAGGAACTAGAACAGCACAGTGCTATTCAAATAATCTAAAAGCCAGTTTGAAAAGTAAAAAAAGAATGGCGTACAGTTCATTTGAATGGAATCTTATTCCACTTAAGAAAAGGTAGGTGATTGAATGCTAGAACATAATGAATTGTTTAGAGAATATTTAAACACCTATGGAAGACAGTTAAATGTTATTGTTGAAGATCATGCAGGAAAGACTTATTCAAATAATGAAGTTGTTTCGGTTAGCAAGACATTTAAAACTGATTTGTGTAAATCAACAATGCAGCAGCTTAATATTGAAATAGAAGGTGATGTTTCACTTGACGAAACTGTAAATGTGAAGCTTGGTGTATCTTTACAAGGTACGGATATTGAACAAATAGATTTTGGTGATTTTATTATTACGGATAGGGAATTTGTTGTTGATACTGAATCAACCAAGTTTACAGCTTATGACAATATGTATAAAGCTCATGTGGATTATGATCCAAATGCCTTTGCATTCCCTTGTACTGTATATGAATTTGTTAGAAATATTTGCGATTTGTTAGAAATTCCATTTGAACAGGAAGAATTTAACAATTCAGATAAGGTTATTGAAAGCAATGTCTTTTTAAACAGTGCTTTGACTTATAGAGATGTATTTGATATGTTGGCACAAGTAACTGGTTTAAATGTATTGATCAGTAAAAATAAGCTTGTGTTTAGAGAATATAAAAATACAGGAATTACTATTGATGAAGTAGTTTTAAAAACATTGACTTTAAAAGAACAATATGGGCCGATAAATTCACTTGTATTTTCACGCTCAGCTGAATCAGATAACATTTATAGAAATGATGAAAGCAGTGTTGTTGAAAATGGTTTATGTGATATCAAATTCAGTGATAATTTAATTCTAGATGCGTTAAATAGAAATGATTATATAGATAACACCTTTAATGCTTTAAACGACTTAAAATACAAAATATACGATTTAGAGGGATTTGGATGTTGTGTATTTGAACCAGGGGATCTATTTAATCTTAAAGATTTAAAAGGTGATGTTTATCAAACGATTGCTTTTAATAGTACAATCACTATCAATTCAGGAATTACCGAAAAGATGTATTTGGATTTGCCAACTGTTTCTCAAACTGATTATGCTTCAGCTACGAAAGATGAAAGAAAAGATTTAAATACAAGACTTCAGGTAAATAAAGAGCTTGGAGAAATCAAATCTTATGTAGAAGAAACAACACAATCTATTTACAAATTTGAAACAGGTAGTGGAAATATCTTTGATAACTGCAGATATACATTAGAAAAGAATGCTAATGAATTACAAAGAAAAGTCTATTCCAATATTCTTTTAGGAATAAACAAAGCAGAACTAAAAGGTAAAGATATATGTATTTCGTGCTATATAAAAGTTGAAAATGCAATTGTCGGCCAACTTTCTAATAGAATAGGTATTGAATTTGATGTGGGGTATGCTGATGGAACCAAGAAAATATATTCAGTTTATTGGTATCTTGGCCAATTCGACTTACAGTATTTACTTCAAACATCAACCGCTGATCATGAAGAACGAATTTGGGCACATTTTAAATTAGATGATAAAGAAATTTCATTAGTATCTAATCTTAAAATGATTATTGATCTAAATGCTGAAAGGGCAGTTGTTGCAAATCCAAAAGTAGAATTTGGAACAAGACCTACAGGTTTTGATTTTGATTTAGGATATGTACGTGACAACATCACAACGATTGAAGAAAATTACACGCAAATTAGTCAAACTGTAAATAATTTATCTCTAACCGCAACAAGTCAAGAAAGAGAAATTACAACTATCAAAGGAAATGTTAGCGAAGCATTTACTAGAATTGAAAAAACTGAAATTAGTTTACAACCTAAAAATATTGTTCTTGCGGTTAACGAACAACTTGGTAAAGGTGCCGAAATTTCCACAACAAGTTTCACATTAGATAACAAAGGTGCCCATATCAAAAATGGTGCTTTAGATATTACTAACAATAGTGGTACTAAAGTGTTTTATAGTGACCTAAACGGTAACTTAACTGTGGTAGGGAATATTACAGGTTCAACCATTAAAGGTTCGGTCATTGATGGTTCAACATATAAGTACTCTAACAATGATGGCTCAAATATCAAAATGAGCACGTATGGTATGCAATTATATGGACCAAACGGAAGTGGATATTTAGGCTTGAAGTTGGGACAGGGATTTATTTTAGGCTCAAGTCCTATTGAATACGGAAGTAATGAGAGCTCGGTTGGCTGGTATGGGCTTTTTGGAGATGCTGTAAACAACTTCAAGGTAGACCCTATTGCAAGTACCCCTCAATTAACATTCACGGTAGTAGGTTCTGAAAATTGGGGTGTAAATTGTTGGAAGTCTGATATAAGCTTGAAAACAAATATAAAAAATTCATCTATCAACGGTCTCTCTTTGATAAATGAAATAGATCATAAGAATTTTGATTGGATAGCTAGTGGAATAAATCAAGAATGTGGGTATATTGCTCAACAGTTAAAACAAACAAAAGAAGATTTTGTTACACCTATTGAACAACCAAACGGCTCATATCTATACCAAGTTAATGAAACAACACTAATTCCTGTTATTACAAAAGCAATACAAGAATTAAGTGTGAAAATAGATATATTACAATCACAAATAGGAGGGCTATATGGAATTAACTATTAAAGAAACAAGGCAGTATTTAGGACAAATTGTGTTGAACAAAGAAGTAATTGCTAACCTGTCACAAACATTCGACCAACAAGGACATATGACGGGTGGCATTAGTAGTTACATTGTAAACAAAGATTTATATTATGAGCATCTTCAAGAATGTAGAGAGCAAGAGGACTCTTTTAGAGAAAAAATGCGAAAAGTTGAAGATGAATTTTTAGGAATTAAAGTTGTCGAGGACAATGTTGTTGAAGGCAAAGATAAGGCTAAAGAAGAAATTGAAGAGGTACTAGAAAATGAAAATCAAGAATAAAGATTTAAGAGCTATCAGTATAGCTCTTTTTAGTTTGGGAAACCATCAAGAAGACATTGCTTTAAAGTGGGAAATCACAAAGTTTGCAAAAAAAGTAAATGATGCAAACGAAGTTTTAAAAAGTCAAGTCAACGTTCTAATTGATGAACAAGGTGTTGAAAAAGACGGAAATAAATCTATTTCTTCTAACAACAAAGATTATATGAAATTAATGGAATTAGATATTGATGTTGATATTGATGAAGGAAAGTTCTATTTGAGTTATTTAGAGCAATTTAACCCAACTGTTCAAGAATTGATGTCACTAGGACCTATCATCAAAGAAGGTGATTAGATGGCGATACCAAAAATCACGTATGCAGATAAAGTCGATTATCAACAACAAGGACAAGAAAATAAATACAAAATTACCGCAAAGGATATGAATGAGATTAAAAATACATTCAATAAAAGTGTTGATGCAATTAATCAAGTCGTTCAACTTCAATCACAACTAGAAACAGCAATTGCACAATGTGGTAACTACAAAATTGAAAATGGAAAGATTTATTTTAGAAATGCAAAAGGAACGTATGGTGAAGGTATTCAATTACCTGCGCAAAGTTCAGTTTTTTTCAATAACGCAGTATTAGGAACGCTAAATATCGATAGTGTTCCTTTTATTATTGCAGAAGGAGAAGGCTATATAGAAGTAGGAAATTATGAAGAATATTTAAAAAGTTTAGGAAAATAGGAGGAATAAAATAAATGGCAATTAAAACAGTCACAGCAACAATTAATGGTCAAGTAACAACATTGACTTTAAATTCAAACACAGGAAAATATGAAGCAACGATTACTGCTCCGTCAAAATCCAGTTATACGTTATCAGGACATTATTATCCTGTAACAATTAAAGCTACTGATACTGCAGGAAATGTAACTACAAAGGATTCAACTGATGCAACTTTAGGAGCATCATTAAGATTGGTAGTAAAAGAAAAAGTAGCTCCTGTATTAGCATTTACTTATCCAACAGCAGGTGCATATATCATTAATAATAAGCCGACATTCAGATGGAAAGTCACTGATAACGATTCCGGAGTTAATTCGGAAACTATTGGAATTACAATAGACAGTGGCTCAAAAATCACATCTGGAATCACTAAAACAGCAATCACTGGTGGATATGAATGTTCTTATACACCTACCACAGCATTAAGTGATGGTTCTCATACAGTTAAAATTAATGCAAGTGATAATGATGGAAACGCAGCTGCTCAAGTTTCAGTGCAATTCAAAATTGATACTGTTCCACCAACGTTGACATTAACGAGTCCTGTGGATGGCTTAATCACAAACAATAAAACACTTACTGTCTCAGGTACTACAAATGATGCTACATCAAGTCCAGTAACTGTAAAAGTAAATGGAACAGCAGTTGCAGTTGCTCCTAACGGAACGTTCTCTACTACTATTACATTAGTTGAAGGTTCAAATACAATTACTGTTGTAGCTACTGATAGCGCAGGAAAATCTTCAACAGTTACTAGAAAAGTTACTCTTGATACTAAAGCTCCAACTATTTCAGCAGTTACTTTAACACCTAACCCAGTTGACGGTGGTAAAACATTCATTATTTCTGCAACAGTAACTGACTAATATGGTTGCTAAGGTTTATGGAAAACTCAATGATCAAGAAATCATTCTAGAGCAAATTGATAATGATACATGGAACGTGATTGTTCCACGTGTCAAAGAGGGTCGATATTATGTCGACCTTTTTGCTTTAGATAGTGCAGGAAATTCAACTTTTCTAGCAACTGCATTATTTGTTGTCGATGCAAACTGCACGTGTGTTGAATTCAAGTTATTAAAGTATCATTTGAGTTTAAAGGAAGATCATATTCATTCTAAATTCATGCTATGCAAGTGTCATGAATTGGAAGGAGGAACAACAGTGGATAGAACTCTTCGATTTTATTCGGGTGAAGTTAGAAAATTAGTAATGGAAGTATCGTGCGATTGTGATGAGGATTTTGTCATTTCGACAGCAAAAGCTGAACTGATTAAAAGTGAAGAAGAAGCGGTTGAACTTCCTTTAGAAATTGATATTGATGGTAAGAAGTTAGCAGTAATTATTGATACATCTAATTTGAAAGGATATTACAAATTAGAACTTTCTTATTCTATCAACGAAGAAACACTAAAAAAGAAATTGGATGTGAGAGTCTCATGAGCAAGTATCAAGTTGGAAGTGTTTCATTTAAACAGACAGTGGCTACTGGTGAACGATTCATCATTTCAGTTGCTATCATTGATTGGCAATATCTTAAAGATAGTGTAGCCAGTTGGAACGTTTTAAAAAAGAATTATAAAAAATGGGGTGATTTGATTGGCTAAAAGAAGCAATATCACTTTGGTTTTACCAAAAATCACTGATCCTGTGGATATAGAAGCATTAAACAAAGCATTTCGGCAAATCGAAACAGCAATTAATAGCTTGACAACTGAATGCAATAATTCAATGAAATATGTATCTGAAGGTGATGGTTATGTTGAGGTTCAAAAGGATAGTTAAAAAGGAGGAAAAACTTATGGAATTATATGAAGTAAAAAATACTCGAATTTCTTCGGGGGGGGTACAAGAAAGTACCTCTACAAATCTTCAAAAGATTGGAGGACAATGTAGTCCTTCAATTCATGAAGGGTGGTGTCAAGCTAGATAATGCATTGACACGTGATAGATTATGAGTATTAAATTAGTAACTTTAGAAGCTTTTAATAGTTTAGCAAAAAGATTACTTGGATATCCTTTTTATATTTTAGAAGAAAAAACTGAAATTGATACAACTGAAAGTCTGCGAGCATATATAGAA
>ERZ1034713.1495-NODE-1495-length-10055-cov-8.492500_pt1 | contig 10055 bp, 7 predicted proteins | sample MGYA00520692_ERZ1034713 | MGnify/ENA primary metagenome ERZ1034713 (study PRJEB33766, sample SAMN09781717) | gut metagenome | biome: gut microbiome | host: Homo sapiens | place: Madagascar | study: EMG produced TPA metagenomics assembly of the PRJNA485056 data... | reverse complement strand
GGATAATGATACATCATTTGCAATCTAATGTTAAAAATGATAAAATGAAGTTAGGAAAAGAGCGCTTTGAAAGGTACAAAAAGTTTTTGAAATGTTTTGACAAAAATGCAGAAGAACTTAAAAAGGATAGTGATTTATTAATGAAAATGCTAGGAAAACAAGTAGAAGCCTTTAATAGTGATGAAGAAAGAAAAAGAAAAGCCTTTTGAAGCTGAGTGGAAGCAAATAAACGAAAGATGGGTTAAAGCTCAAAATGAGAAAGAACTTCAAGTCCAAAAAGAGCTACTATTACAAAAAGATGAGCAAATAATAAATCAACAAGAAAAACTTATATCTTATGCTAAATTATTAAAATCACTAGGAAAAACAACCTTAGAAATCAAAGAAGCTACGGGTCTTACAACTGATGAGATTGAAAAGATGTAATAAATTTACATATATTGGATTTAATTGTAAGTAAAATTGATTTATACTACATTTAAATACCTCCTGTTTTTTAATGCTTTCATGTCAACATCATTATAGAACAAGAGGTATTTTTTTAATTTTTATCTACTCTAAGATTAAAAAAACATTAATTTTGAGATATTTGTAGCTTTTTTTACGAAAAAACTATGGTTTTAATTAAAACCGGTTTTAGTCGGCAAAATATATGAAAACGCTTTACTTATTTTTGAAAGTATGATATTTTTAGTATATCGCGAATAGAAATTAGTAAGGAGAAGTAAATGTGAAAAAGAAAAAGATATTAATAGGAGCTTTACTTGCTACGGCAGTAATTGGTGTATCATCATGTAGTTCAGATATAATACCGACAACTCCAATAACATCAACAGAGAGTCAAGAACCAGAGGTTATTAAAAAAACAATAAGCTTTGATTCTCAAGGTGGAAGTAGTGTTATATCTATAACTGTAAAGGTTGGAGATAAGGTTACAAAGCCAAATAATCCTGAAAAAACAGGATATGTCTTCAGTGGTTGGTATAAAGAGTCATCATGTGTTAATGAATGGAATTTTGAAACAGAAACAGTTTTAGAAGATACTACATTATATGCAAAATGGACAGTTGTAGATAATCCTACTCCAAATCCAGATCCAACTCCGCTTAAATCATTTACAATTAAGTTTGTAACTAATTGTAGTGATGTAGTTGCTGATGAAACTATAAGTGAAAATAATAAAGTATCAATGCCAAGTAATATTCAAAAGGAAGGCTATACTTTAGCAGGCTGGTATTTAGACGAAGCTTATCAAAATGAATATGACTTTAATACTCCTGTTACCTCTAATTTAACTTTATATGCTAAATGGGTTGTATCAGAATACAAGGTTACATTTAATGGTACTACACTTCCCGATGTTGAGGTAAAACATGGAGAACGTATCGAAAAGCCTTCAAATCCAACTAAAACAGGTTACACTTTTGTTGGTTGGTATAGTGATAATGCTTGTACAACTGTATTTGATTTTGAAAATACTATAATCACTAAAGATACTACTATTTATGCATTATTTAAGAAGATAAATGATTCATCAGATATTGATGATAAAGATAATGGTTCTGGTAATGTTACAAATCCCGGAGATATTGAAGTAGAAGCGGTATCTGGTGCTATGGAATCAGGCTATATTACATTTAAAAAATTAAATGGTGTTAATGAATATGATTATTATTTTAAAGATGATAATGGTAATTATAGTCTCGTTGATGAAAAGATAGCTTATACAAGAGCTCTTTCATCTTCTACAATGCGAGTTGATTTTACAGGACTTCAAGCAGGAAGCTATGAAGCTATGATATTACCTCATGGTAGTACAACTGCTAGTGGTACATCAGTAAAATTAAATGTTATTTCCTATGATAGGAGTGGCTACGCTCACTTTAATTATACAAGTGGTGTAGGAGCTTATAATGATAATGGTACATTAAAAGAAAATGCAATTGTTTTATATGTAACTGATGAAAATAAGAATACGATTGAATTAACCTACGGTGGTACAACCGTAAGAGGTATTGGTAATATTTTAAATTCTGTCGGTGCTGATGTTGGTGGTGGTAAAGCTAACAATGGTGGCGTTGCTAATAATAATCAAGGTATTATTAAAAAGCTAGGTGACGCTAATATTCCTTTAGTTATTAGATTTGTAGGATGTGTATCTAATACAGGCTTATATAAAAAGGGTTCGTTTAGTGCAGCATCTAAGCCACTTGTTGAGGGTTTAACAATTTATGATTCATATGATAATGGTGGTACTCCAGGTGATAATGGTCATATGGCTCGTATTAAATCTGGTAAAGATATCACGCTTGAAGGCTTAGGATCTGATGCTACTATTGATGGTTGGGGCTTTCACTTTATGGCTGAAAGTTCATCTCCAACCTTAGGAAAAAGCTTTGAGGTTCGTAATTTAACATTCATTAATACTCCTGAAGATGCTATTGGTATGGAAGGAATTCAAGAAACAAAGAATGCGAATTCTAAAATTTCTGCCAGTGTTGAAATATGCTGGATTCACAATAATGAGTTTTATGGACCATCTATTTTAAACGCTGCTGAAAGTGATAAATCAGAAGGTGACGGTTCATGTGACTTTAAACGTGGTCAGTATTTAACTGTAAGCTATAATTATTTTGAGGGTTGCCATAAGACTAATCTTGTTGGTTCAGCAGATTACTCATTACAATTTAATTTAACCTATCATCATAATTATTGGAAGCTATGTAAAGCACGTGGTCCTTTAACAAGAAGAGCTAATGTTCATATGTATAATAATTTATTTGAAGGTCAAACAGATTATGCAATTAATACAAGAGCAGATGCTTATATCTTCTCTGAATCAAATATGTTCTATATGTGTAAGAATCCATTTAGAGTCGATGGAGGAGCAATTAAGAGCTATAATGATTCTGTTGCAAGTGCCTTATATCAAAAAGGTGGTGCGACAGTTGTAAATAATAAGACTGATGTTGTATCTAATAATTGTCAATATATAGCTGGCGGTATTAAATATAATGATTTTGATACAAATGAAAAATTATCATATATCGCAACTGGAAATTATGATATTCAAGCAAATGTAACGGATGCTAGAAAGGTTATTAAGGCTTATTGTGGAGTTAGAAAGGATAAATCTATTGCTCCTAAGGATGTTACAATGAATGATATTTCTATGTTACCTAGTGGAGTTACGCCTAAGACTATTTCTTCATATCCAACAGAAGAAACACCAGGTAAAGTTAGTAAAACGGTTTATGCATTTAAATTAGAACACGCTGCTAGTGTAACGGTTTCATATGCTTCTGATGCTTATACATCAACTGGAGTTCTTATAAATGAAGCTGGAGAAGCGCTTTTAACTGCAAGTGGTACAGTGATTCTTGAAGCTGGCACCTATATGATTCAACCTGTTAATTTCCAACCAGGTGATAGTGCTAAAATGACTATGGGTACATTTAAGGAAATTACAATTAATTCAATTAAATTTGAAGAATATAATTCTGAGGAATTAAATCAAAATCTTCTTAAATCTTATAATGATGCTGTATCGCAAATTCCAAATGAAATTAAATATGATGAAAAGAGCTTAAATGCGATTAAACATGCGATGAATTGCTATAATGCATTAAATGATGATCAAAAGGTAACTGTTTCATATGATATTGTTGAAAAAGCATATAAATCATATATTTCTCTTGGTAAAATGTATGTTGAAGAATTGATTGATGCGATTGGTGAAGTAAATGAAAATAGTGGAGATGCAATATCAAGTGCTAGAAGGGCTTATAATTCATTAAAAGAATTAGACGGAAATATTCAAATTTCAACCTATAATGTTTTAGTTTTTGCTGAGGATGCTTTTGATGGATATGCTGTTACTTATTGTATTAATAGTATTAATAGTATTGGTGAAGTAACTCTAGCAAGTGAAAATTTAATTCAAACGGCAAGAGCAGCATATAATTCGTTAGATGATGAGCAAAAATCTTTAGTTACAAATTATAGCACTTTAGTTAGTGCTGAAAAGAAATTTGCCGCTTTAGTTTCTTCAAAAAGTGTTAATGAGGCTCTTAATGATGTTGATTTAACAAGTATGGATTCAATGAAGGCTTTACTAGAAGAATATAATTCTTTATCAGTTGAAGCTAAAGACTATGTTGATCAAACTAAGCTAAGTGAGGTTAGAACTAGTTATTTAGTTAAACTTATCGATTCAATTGGTACCGTTACATCTGGAAGTGGTAAGACAATTAATGAGGCTTTAAATCTTTATGAAACATTAACTACTTCAGAAAAAACATTAATTACTAATTATCAAACACTTCTTGATGCAAAAACATCTTATGATGAAATAGCTTTACAAGCTCATAAAATGACCTTTGAAAATGGATTAACAGATCCTACTGGTTTCTTTAGTATAACTGGTAATACTAAGTCAGGTGTTACTAAAACATATAATGGTGTTACATACACTAATGCATTAAAGATTGAAAGTAAGACAATAATTAAGTTTACTGCATCAGAAGGTTCAAAGCTTACGATTATTTCTGATGGAACAAGTAAGCAAATAAAGGTAAACGGAAAAAATTATACCTTTGACGCTGATGGTATCCTAACTGTTGAGTTATCTGCGGGTCAGGTTAATATTACAAAGAATGCTCAGCTTAACGTATTTGCACTTATTGTAGAATAAAATTTAATAATAGTAAAAGACATTGATAGAAATAAATCGATGTCTTTTTTAAATCAATATTAATTTGATAAGTTAAATTTAAAGATTTAGAGCAATGTATATCTTTTTTTGTTAAAAAAATGTTATTTTTAATATACTTTACAAAAAACAAACTAAAATAAATGTGAAACATTATTAAAAAAAGAAATATATGTTGTAAAAATGTGTTATAATTTCAAAAAGAACGCATTAATTTTGAGAGTTGTTTTCTTAGAAATATGCCATTTGTGTGGAGGTCTAATTGGATGGTACACGGATTCTTATTATACAAATCCTGTAACAGATGGAAAAACAATTACAAGTGATATTGTTTTATATGGAAAGATAGTATCTAATTTAATTGAACTTGGGGCAACTAAAATAGAATCATCAGGTACATATTATATTAATGGTAATGATTTTAAGATTAAGGTTTATGGCAGTGGGAACTATTATATTCGTGTATATTCGTGACGAAAATTATAATAGCCAATCATTAAAAAAAGACTCATATGGTCTTGCTAGCGAAATATCAATTAGTGATAAAAAATTATATTCTATTAGCTTAAATGCTGGTGATATAATTATTCTTGAAGGAAGCAAGACACCAGAAATAAGTGTAGAGGCGACACTTAAAGAAAAATTTGTAACATCAGTAGAAACAACTAGTCTTTATGGTTCTATTGATGTATCTAAGGTTAGAAATGATAATTTTTTAGGACTATTTACAGAAGATGGTCTACAAATAACCGATTCAAATGGATATATTATTGCAAATAATATTAAATTTGATGAAAATAATATCTTAAAATTATATGCTAAATATAATTAATAAAAACGCATCTTAGATAAGGTGCATTTTAATAATTGTTAAATAGTAGTTGAAAAAAAGTAATTATAGTTCTATAATACAAAATGCTTTAAAAGAGGTGTTAATGTGGAAAATACAAAGGAAATTGATTTAACAAAGGGCAATTTATTTTTCAAAATTCCTAAATTCGTGTTGCCCTTAATGTTAACAACAATATTTCAACTTTTATATACTACAATCGATTTATGGTGTGTATCAACATTTGGTGATGGTGCTATTTCGATGTCGGCGATTGGTTCAAATAATGCGTTAATAAATTTAATTGTAACCGTGTTAGTATCACTTGCAACTGGAGCTAATGTATGTATATCAATGGCCAAAGGATCAGGTGATCAAAAAAGAGCTAATCGTATTTTACATACAGCATTAATTGTGGCAGTAGTTGGTGGTGTTGGCGTAGGACTATTTGGCTTTTTTATGGCTCCTATTTTATTAAAATTGATGGATACACCGTCATCAATTATTATGAAGGCCACAACCTATTTGAAAATTTATTTTTTAGGTGTACCAATGCTTATGGTTTATAACTTTGGTTCGCAAATGTTAAGAGCCTTAGGTGACTCTAAAAGACCAATGTATATTTTGATAATTTCTGGTTTATTTAATGTAGGATGTGACTTACTTTTTGTATGTGCATTTAAAATGGATGTAAAGGGTGTTGCGATTGCGACGGTTATTTCTCAATTTGTATCAGCTTTCTTAACAATTGGTTGGTTTATAATTAACAAGAATGGCTTTGTTAGATTAAGGCTTCAAGAATTAAAGGTTTCTAAAAAAGAGCTTTTAGATATATTACGAATTGGACTTCCTGCAGGTCTTCAGGGCTTGGCATTCTCCATTCCTAATGTTTTAATTCAATCATCACTATATACAATTAAGGATTATTATATAGATGGTGTTTTAATATCGCAAGATGAAATTGTAGCAGGAGCTTCCGCCTCTGGTCAAATTGAGGGCTATATTTTTGCGATGCTTGATGCATTTGCCGTAGGTCTTATATCATTTACTGGTCAAAACTTTGGGGCCAAGAAGAAGGAAAATATGCGTAAATGTTATTGGTATAGTATCGCTTGGATGATGATTTTCTGGGTTGTTTGTGCTATTTTATGTGCAACAATTCCTAATGCTTTATTATCTATTTTTATTAAAGAATCTGAGGGAATGGTTATATCAAGTGCGATTGCAGCTGGCCGTCAGCGTTTATATATTATGGGATTTACGTATTTTCTTGATGGTTTGATGGATATTAATAGTGATTATTTAAGAGGTATGAAGGTTTCAACACCACCTGCTATTATTACGATGATTGGTTGTTCAGGAACGCGTATTTTATTCCTTTTAACTTTGTTTAAGACAACAACCTTCCATACTATTTTCTGGTTATACGCAGCATTCCCAATTAGCTGGATATTGGTTAATTTAGTATATATACCAGTGGTATTAGTTAGTGAAAAGAAAATGTTTAAATTAATCGAAGAATAGCACTCAATTGGGTGCTTTTTTTGTGGGCTAAAAACACAATTTTGTTAATTGAAAAAGTAAATTCCGCTATGAATAGTAGAAAAAACTAAAAAAAGAATTAAGGAAATAAATAAGAAACTTGATTCAATAAATTATAGTGCCCGTGATTTAAATGAAAACGTGTTAATTAATGTAGCTCTTGCAAGGAGAAATATGGTTGATTCAATATATAAACAAGCGATGCTTGAAGTAGTTGCTACGACATACTCAGATACAGAAAACATTGTAAATGGTGGTAAAGTAATGAATATGACATCAAATGATATTGCAAAAGTGATTAATTTAAAAAGAGCATGGGAATTTATTTTAAATGATGGCGTAATATCCTATCCTACAAATTATGCTATTTTATGTCAAATTAATTCTATCATAGAAGATGGTTTTTCTTGTGTAGCAGGAAGATTAAGAAGTGTACCTGTTACAATTGGTGGCTCTACATATATGCCTCCTATGCCTATTGAACAAATGATTAAGGATGATTTAGATAAAATATTAAATTTAAATAATGATGTTATAGATGTGACGATAGAATTATTACTTTACGTAATGAAAAAGCAACTATTTTTAGATGGCAATAAAAGAACAACTGTTATAATAGCTAACCATTATTTGATAAGTCATGGTGGTGGAATTATTGTTGTTCCGGCTGAGCTAGTATCCGAATATAAAAAATTATTAATATTATATTATGAAGACAGAAGTGATGATATAAAGCTATTTCTCAAAAACAAGTGTTGGATAAATGTTTAAATATTTTTAGATGAAAAATACTTTGATGATTTCTAATTTAATTTTTTTTGAGTTTTTTTCTGCGAAAATTGGGAGTGCGTTGAGATGAACACCACCCCATTTTGGCACTTTATTTTAGCAAATATTTGTTTTAGTATGTTAATAATGCTATAATACTACAGTATAATTACATTTTTCGGAGGTCAGTTTATGGGAAATCAAAAATACGAGATTGAAAAGCATAGCGTAAATACTATTTTATCTTGGATAAAAACAAAAGATGTTGTTATTCCTGAAATACAAAGACCATTTGTATGGAAAGCAACTCAAGTAAGAGATTTAATTGATTCTTTGTATAATGGATATCCTGTTGGCTATTTAATTATCAGTAGAAGTCATGATTTAAGGCTTAAAGATGGAACATTATCTAAAGGACAAAGAATCTTAATCGATGGTCAACAAAGAGTTACAGCTATGATGACTGCCATTTTAGGTAAACCAGTTTTAAATAACGAATATAAAGAAAAGAATATTCGTATTGCATATAATCCTTTTGCCAAAGATGACGAAAATAGTTTTGAGGTTCAAGACCAATCACATTTAAAAAGTAAAAAGTGGATTGAAGATATTTCAGTGTTATTTTCTGATGATTTTGATGATTTTGCTTTTATAGATGAATATTGTACTGAAAATCCTGAAATTGAAAGAAAAGAATTAAATAAAAAAATCAAAAAAATAATTGATATAAAAAATAAAGATTTAGGAGTAATTGAATTATTACCTGAACTAGAAATTGATGAGGTAACAGATATCTTTATTAGAATTAATTCTAAAGGTGCTGCATTATCTCAAGCTGACTTTGTTATGAGTAAGATAGCTGCTGATGATAAATTTGGTGGTAATGTTTTGAGGAAGGCAATTGATTATTTTTGCCATATCGCTATTGACCCAGCTTTTTATGATAATTTAGTTAAAAGTGATAGTGAATTTTTAGATACTGACTTCGGCAAAGAAATGGCTTGGCTAAGAAATGATAACGATAATATTTATGATCCCTCATATGAGGATATGCTAAGAGTATCATTTGTACATATGTTCTCAAGAGGAAAATTAAAAGATTTAGTAAGCCTATTATCTGGCCGTGATTTCGAAACTAGAGATTACAAAGAATCTATTGCAGAAGAATCATTCATGAAATTGTCTGAGGGTGTTAAACATTTCATGAGACAATATAATTTTGAGCAATTTGTTTTAGCAGTAAAAAGTGCCGGCTTTATAAGCAATAGGTTGATAAATTCTCAAAATGCTTTAAATGTCTCTTATATTATCTTTTTAAAATTATTAATGAGTGGTGAAGTTGAAAAAACCGAAATAAAGAGATATGTATCAAAGTGGCTTGCAATGTCAATTTTAACAAGTAGATATTCAGGATCTCCAGAATCAAAAATTGATCAAGATATTAGAAATATTAATGAAAAAGGTGTAGTCAAATATTTAGATGAGATTGAAAAAATTGAATTATCTGATGCCTTTTGGACTTATGGACTCCCTCAAAAATTAGATTCTCCAAATAAAAATGCACCAGTTATATCAACATTCTTTGCTGCTCAGATTGTTAAAGGAGATAGAGGTTTATTTTCAAGCAAATCAACAGTAAGAGATTTAATTGATGCTAGTGATGTTCATCACATTTTCCCTAAAAATTATTTGCAGAAAATTGATCATTTAAATAATAGATCAATTTATAATCAGGTAGCTAATTATACTTTCTTGGATACCCCTATTAATATTGCTGTTGGGGATAAAGCTCCAAATGTTTATTTTAAAGAAGCATTTGAGTCTGCTAAAAATGAAGGCAAAGTATTTGGATATCCAATGACTGTAGAAGAATTAAAAGAAAATTTAATTCAAAACTGTATTCCATTAGAAATTGTTGATTGGGATTATAATGATTATCAATCAAAGTTCCTTGTTGAAAGAAGAAAGTTGATTGCTAAAAAGATTGAGAATTATTATAAATCAATTTAGTATAAAAACACAAGCTGCGTAAGATTTACTCAGCTTTTTAGTTCAATAAGCTTGATTATATTATAGTAAATGTTTGAAAAAATTATTTAATTTAGATTATAATATAGATTTTATAAAAATAATAGCAGTAAAGCTTTTGATATAATTTTTGGAGATAGATTACATATTAAACTTTATTGTAGTAAAAAAAATATG
>ERZ1034713.1489-NODE-1489-length-10065-cov-5.415085_pt1 | contig 10065 bp, 6 predicted proteins | sample MGYA00520692_ERZ1034713 | MGnify/ENA primary metagenome ERZ1034713 (study PRJEB33766, sample SAMN09781717) | gut metagenome | biome: gut microbiome | host: Homo sapiens | place: Madagascar | study: EMG produced TPA metagenomics assembly of the PRJNA485056 data... | reverse complement strand
TGGTAACGGTAAATCTCATACCCGGAGGCATTTTTTACTTTTTTCCAGCCAAGGATTGCTTTGCCGGATTTTTTATAAGAAATCTTCACTCCGGTTACTTTTGCAGGTGCGGTCGGTTTCGCAGCCGGTTTTGGCGTTTCCGTATTGCCGGACTGATCTGGTACGTGTGTTTCCGGTGCTTTTGTATCCGGCGTTTCTGTATCCGGCTGTGGCTTTTCGGTTTCGTTGGTATCCGGAACAGCCGGTCGAACTTCCAGTTTTTTGATTGCAGTTTCCAGATTTTTTGCCATTTCGTCAACGAAATTCTGCTGTGCGGCAGTGCAGTTACGGTTGATGGTCTGGATGGCTTCTTTTAAGCGGCTGACGCTGTCCGGTGTGTACAGATAAAGTTTGGAATCATCTGGAACGGTTTTCAGCAGTTCATCGATCTTGCTGTAATCGGCCGGAAACAGTTCTTTTGGATCTTTGCAGGTCAGTCCTTTCTTTCTGGCATAAGCTTCACCTGCACTTCCGGCAGAAGCGTACACAACAAAGTTATCCGGGCATCCACTGAAAGCTTCGTAAACAGTGCCATTGCTTTCGGTGTATGCGATCGTTGTCACACTGTCCGGAATATAAACTTTTTCCAGGTGCTCACAGTTTTCAATGGCATCTTCTTGCAGCTCTTTTGTACCTTCTCCGATTTTCAGGGTACGCAGGTTTGGAAGATTGGTGAGCGTATTTTTTTCCATGATTTCTATCGGTTTCAGGGTAATCTCTGAAATATTTGCCGGAATGGAGTAAATCCTGGAAAAATCTTTGGAGTAGAGAATGCCGTCATAAGAAGCAAATACCGGATTGTTTTCATCTACGGAAATAGACTCCAGAGATTTTGAATAGAAAGAACGGATCTCATAGTCGCTTAAGTAGATCCCATATTGTACAGTTGCCGGGAGCACAAGCTTTTTTGCCGTTGTATCCTGCAAAGAATGTTCATAATAAATCTGGTTTTCAGCAGCGATGCTGATTACAGGACGGCCATTGCAGCTCTCAGGGATCTCCAGGCAGTCTGCATTTCCGGTATAGCCGACAACGCCAATGCCTCCCAGATAATAAGTAAATTCAAAACCATCTTTTTCATAAAGAACGGATTCGAGATTGTCTGTTTTATAGTGAGAAGAGATGTCGGAAGGATCATCCAGCGAAATCTGCCACATGGACGCATCAACGATGCCCCATTTGCCGTCACACAGAACGAAATCCCATGCATGGCCTTCGGTTTCCCAGTAGCCGTGTGCGATGATACATGGAACATCGATGGCGGCGAGCATGGTCTTACAGAGATTGGCTTTTCCCTGACATACTCCGGTTTTTTCTTTAAATACTTTATAAGGATCATTATCCTCAAGATCCGCAGGGGCATCTTCTCCGACAGAAGCCTTCAGACTGGTGTCTTTTGCCCACTGATAGATGGCAGTGATCTTGTCTTTTGTGGAACTGTATTTTTCTGTTAAATCTAAAGTAAATGTACGGATTGTCTGATACTGTGAATCCGTGATATTCAGATGCTGTGTTCCGATAAATTCTTGTGCGGAATTGCCGGCAAAATCAGAAGCGAGAATCTGAAGACAATCGTCGGTGGTGTTTGCCGCATTTGCGGTTGTATGCAAAGGTATGACTAGGCATACAAACAGAAAAAAATGAAGCAAAACAGAATACATATTTTTTTTCATGAAATAACCCTCTCTTTCTAAAAAGATATCGTGTTTTACGGATGAAAAGAATATGGTAATCTTTTCGTAACTGTGAAGGTAGTGAACAGTTACATCTTTTCATTGTAATCCGGATGTTATATTACATAATCATTTGCATAAGTTTCACGCTGCTGATCCAGAAGATCCTGCAAAGTGATCCCATCTACATAGTCATCAATGACTTTTTTCAATCCTTTCCATACGGAAAGTGTCGTACACATGTCGGCTCTCTGACAGAGTACCGGCTCATTGTCCAGACAGGCAACCGGTGACAGACTTCCCTCCGTTGCACGTAAGATATCACCGACGGTGTATTTGTCCGGTGTTTTTGCCAGACGGTATCCGCCCTGAAATCCGCGGCTTGCGAGCAGGAAACCGGATTTGTTCAGGATCGGGATGATTTGTTCCAGATATTTTTTGGAAACATCCTGTCTTGCTGCGATGTCTTTTAAAGCGATGTAACCCTCGCTCTGATGTTCTGCAAGATCCAGAAGCATACGCAGAGCATATCTTCCTTTTGTAGAAATTTTCATTTTTTCTCACCTCGTTTCATATATTAGCAGTGTTGAAAGTGTTGTCCTCCGGCATGACGCCTGTGAATTGCTTCACTGCCGGGTGATTTCAGCAATGGAACGTTCAACCTTAGAATGATAGTATCATATTTCCTATCGTATTTCTAGAGATTTAAAAAAGGAAGTCTGAAAAAAATGAAAAAAGGTGTTGACAAATACTGGATGTTGGCATATAATTCGAGTAAATCATATAAAACATATCGAAAAGGTAGGAATAAATAAGGAGGAAAATAACATGTCCAACATTTATAAAGGAACTTTAGGATTGATCGGAAATACACCACTGGTAGAAGTTGTAAACATAGAAAAAGATCAGGAGCTTTCAGCAACTGTCCTGGCAAAACTTGAGTACTTTAACCCGGCAGGAAGCGTAAAAGACCGTATTGCAAAGAGCATGATCGAAGACGCTGAGAGCAAAGGACTTCTGAAAGAAGGTTCTGTTATCATCGAGCCGACATCCGGAAATACCGGTATCGGACTGGCATCCATTGCAGCAGCAAAAGGATACCGCATCATCCTGACCATGCCGGATACGATGAGTATTGAAAGAAGAAACATCCTGAAAGCATACGGTGCAGAACTGGTGCTGACAGAAGGTGCAAAGGGTATGAAAGGTGCCATTGCAAAAGCAGATGAGCTGGCAAAAGAAATCCAGAACAGCTACATTCCGGGACAGTTTGTAAACCCTGCAAACCCGGCAGCACACAGAGCAACCACAGGTCCGGAAATCTGGAAAGACACCGACGGCAAGGTAGATTTCTTCGTAGCCGGTGTTGGTACAGGCGGAACACTGACAGGTGTCGGTGAATATCTGAAAGAGCAGAATCCGGATATCAAGATCGTGGCAGTAGAGCCGGCAACTTCCCCGGTTCTTTCCGAAGGCAAGGGAGGTCCACATAAAATCCAGGGTATCGGTGCAGGATTTGTACCGGAAGTACTGGATACAAACATTTATGATGAAATCATCAAAGTAGAAAACGAAGACGCATTTGCAACAGGCAAACTGATTGCCAAGAAAGAAGGCGTACTGGTAGGTATTTCCTCAGGTGCAGCTCTTTACGCAGCAATTCAGCTGGCAAAACGTCCGGAAAACAAAGGAAAAACCATTGTAGCACTGCTTCCTGACACAGGAGATCGTTACTACTCCACAGCATTATTTACAGACTAATTCAAAGAAAGGTAAAATGCCACGCCAGATGGCAGTAAAAGGTGAATAACATGAGCGAAAAAATTACAAGAGAAAACAGAAAATTTAAATTTGAAACATTACAGCTTCACGTAGGTCAGGAAACTCCAGACCCGGTCACCGATGCAAGGGCAGTTCCGATTTATCAGACTTCTTCTTATGTATTCCGTAACTGCGATCATGCAGCTGCAAGATTTGGTCTGGCAGATGCCGGTAACATCTACGGAAGACTGACAAACCCGACAGAGGATGTATTCGAAAAGAGAATCGCAGCTCTGGAAGGCGGTGTTGCAGCACTGGCAGTAGCATCCGGAGCAGCAGCTATTTCATATACCATTGAAAACCTGGCACAGAACGGTGACCACATCGTATCTGCAAAAAATATTTACGGCGGTTCCTTCAACCTGCTGGAGCACACACTGCCACAGTACGGTATCACAACAACCTTTGTAGATATCTTTGATCTGGATGCAGTAGAAGCAGCTATCCAGGATAATACAAAAGCTGTTTATATCGAAACTCTGGGCAACCCGAATTCAGACGTAGTAGATATTGAAGCTATCGCAAAGATCGCTCATGCACATAAAATCCCGCTGGTTGTTGACAATACGTTTGCAACACCATACCTGGTAAGACCGATTGAGTACGGTGCAGATATCGTTGTACATTCTGCAACAAAATTCATCGGCGGCCATGGAACAACCATCGGCGGTGTTATCGTAGATGGCGGTAAATTCGACTGGGAGGCATCCGGTAAATTCGCTTCTCTGACAGAACCGAACCCAAGCTACCATGGCATCAGCTTTACAAAAGCAGTAGGACCTGCAGCATTTGTTACAAAAATCCGTGCAATCCTGCTGAGAGATACCGGTGCAACCATCTCTCCATTCCACTCATTCATTTTCCTGCAGGGACTGGAAACACTGTCTTTGAGAGTAGAGCGTCATGTAGAGAACGCACTGAAAGTCGTACAGTACCTGAAGAATCATCCGCAGGTAGAAGAAGTACATCATCCGTCTGTTTCGGATGATCCGAAACAGAAAGAGCTGTATGCAAAATATTTCCCGAACGGCGGCGGCTCTATCTTTACCTTTGAGATCAAAGGTGACGCACAGAAAGCAAAAGATTTCATCGACAATCTGGAGCTGTTCTCCCTGCTGGCAAACGTAGCAGACGTAAAATCTCTGGTTATCCATCCGGCAACCACTACACACAGCCAGTGCACAGAGGAAGAACTTCTGGATCAGGGAATCAAACCAAACACAATCCGTCTGTCCATCGGTACAGAGAACATTGATGACATCATCCAGGATCTGGACGAAGCATTCAAAGCAGTACAGTAAGAATAAAAGCGTGTGAAGTGCGGAACAATCCGTGTGGCATCTTTATAAAATACAGGTGAGAAATATAAAAATAAAGCAATGATCGTGAAAACGAGAGCAGAGAAATGTGCGAAAGAGGCACAGATCTCTGCTCTTTTTTATGGGAAATAAAAATATTTTGAGAAAAAGGAGGAAAATTATGAGAAAAAGAGTATCACGTATTCTGGCGGTAACGCTGGCAACCGCAGTTACGGTCACCGCCATGCCATCTGAGGCGGAGGCAGCATTTCGAAGTTTTGACAGTGTGCCAAAAGCGGTATCCCAAGCAATTTCGCAGGCGGCATCACAAAAAGAGATCCGTTATTTTCCGGTAACGCTTTATGATTATGATCAGGACACGATCAATCAGGCAGTTTATCAGGAAGACAAGGCAGAAAATCCGAACAGCAGAGTTCTCCGGGGCATCTATTTTTCGAATGGTGCTCCCGGCAGCAGCTATACCACCTGGAATACCTGGACCGGTCTGCTGACGACAAATAATACGATCTCATCCACGCAGACCAGTCAGAAGGGTTATGTTTACAGCGGCCTGGTGGGTTCTGACATGCAGAATGGAAACATTCATTTTACGGTTCCGGACGGCGGCATTTTTGATTCCGGTGACACAAAAACAAAAGAAGTTTACACGAATGTCGGACTGCCGTTTGTATATGAAAATAGATATTATACATTTGATGCAAGTCAGGATTCAGCGTATTTTTCTGGAACAGCAGCAAGTGAAACGAATCTGACCTGGAATGACACGGCACAGACGAATGAGACAGATAACAGAAAGGGCTTTTATCCGTTCAACAGCGGAACGAGTGTGAGGACGCCGGATTATCATTTTGGCATGATCGCAACGATTCCGTTTTCCATGACGGCAGATGGCAAAATTTCCAGCACTTCAGACGAAGATATCAAGTTTGAGTTTGCCGGTGATGATGATGTGTGGGTATTTATTGACGGAAAACTTGTTCTGGATATTGGCGGCATCCACGATTCAGTCAACGGAACGATTAATTTTGCACAGAACAAAACAGAAATTTCCGCGACCAGTTCCGGTCAGACAAGCGGAATGTTTATTAAAGGAGGAAGATCAACAGCCGGAAAGATCTCAAAAAAAGTGTTCCGGGATTCTGAAGGTGCGGGTATTTTTGATACTACGTTAAAAACATTTGCAGCGACCGATCAGCATACGCTGACCGTCTATTATCTGGAACGTGGAGAAGGAGCTTCCAACTGTAAAATCAAATTCAATCTGCCAATGAAAGATACCGTTTCGGTGCATAAAACAGTCAAAACAACAGACAGTAAAGGAATAAAACTGGATGACAGTATTTTAGCACAGATCAGCCAGCGAGATTTTTATTTTACGCTCTACCGTGACGGCGAAGCAGTGTCAGATGCAACTTACAATCTCTATGACATCAACAATCAGTATGTAGATACGAGAATGACCGGAACGGACGGAAGGTTTGCACTGAAAAATGGTCAGACTGCGAAATTCATCGGAACGATGGATGAAGATGACGGCAAAACCTATTATATTACCGAGGCGGACAACGGAGCGAGCTGGATCGTTCCGAAATGGAGTTATCAGGCGGAAGCAGCCGGTGGTTTCCATGTCGTGGATTCGGACAGTGCCGGAACGAGTATGAGCGTGACTGCAAAAGGTGAAGCAGACAAAGCAGATCAGGTATCGTTCACCTGTGAAAATGAAATGCTGCACAAAGAAACGGCATCTTTTGAGGCAAATGACGATTATATTGTTCTGGACTACGGACTTCCGGTTGAAATTGATCCTCTGGTAAATGATCTGGCAGTCGGAGGCAGCAAAGAACTGGTTGAAATCGACAGCAATTCTCTGAAATATGGAACGGCCGAAGTAAAAGACGGAAAAATCCATTACACGCTGACAAAACAGCTGACCGGCGTAGAAGTTTTAAATTATACTGCAAAAGTAAAGAGTACAAACGGTGTAGATGATCAGGAGGCACAGGCAAAGGTTTATATCATTCCGGCGACCGACATGTATTATGAAGAAGATTTCGGAATGGCAGAATATCCAAACGGAAGCTGGGAACAGGAGGGAACACCTCAGGAGGATTACCAGGAACCGGGCCTAGTCGGGGATGCCGGTGACAGTCCGTATGGTTCAGATGTTGCTTATTTAAGTGACAGCGAAGACAGCAACGGTTCCAGCTGTTATGTAAGCACAGAAAAAGGTGCAGCAAAATTTACTTACACCTTTACCGGAAAGGGAACTTCTTTCTTTGCAAGGACATCCAATAACAGCGGCTATCTGCGGATCGTGATCAGAGATGCAAAAGGCAGAGAAATCTATCATGGATATCGCAACACCATTTATCAGAGTGAAAACAAGATCACTTTATACAATATTCCGGTATTTACCTGGAATACTTCCGAATATGGCACATATAATGTAGAAGTCTCTGTTGCAAAGGCGGGAAATCGTTTTGGCTCAGATTTCTGGCTGGATGGGATCCGTGTGATGCAGCCGCTTGATGAGACGGATGAACATGCAGATATTGCAGCACAGGCCTACAACCAGGATGGTGAAGCAAATATGACGGCAGTTACACTGCGTCAGAAACTTCTCTCCGATTATACGGAGGTTGATGAGAACGGCGAGATCCAGTGGGATGGAAAAACATTTGTGGTATTTACCGATTCAAACGGTGAGATCAAAAAAGCTTCCGAATATAAGAGCAACGGGCCGAAAGAAGAGGTTTATCTTGATGAAGATCAGAGCGTAACCTTCTCTTTAAAAGACTGGGATCCAAATACGAACAAACTTTATCTTGGAGTAAAAGCTCCGTTCGGAAATGCAAAAGTCTCAGTCAACGGACAGATCCTGGAACTTAAAAATGCAGCAGACTGTTATTATGAAATTTCAAAATGTGCGGATATCAGTGAAAAAGACGGAAGCACGATAGCTACATTTGAGATCAAAGCCGAAGAGGGACTGGTTTCCTCAACCAATATCAAAGTAACCGGAAATGCCGAGTTTACGATCATAAAGAAACAGACATACGGGAAGGGGAATGGATATGAAGAAAACGTATGAAACTCCAAAAGCAGAAGTGGAACGCTATCAGCTGGATGCTTCGATCGCAAGCAACTGTGAAACGGTCGTCCACAACGGTCCGCAAATGAACGGATACAGCCAGTGCAGCGATTACATCGATCCGTTTGAGACATACAGTGCTGCAAGAAGTGTGCACAATGTACAGTTTTATTCGGAGGATACGTGCGACTGTTACACGACAGCAGGCGGCGGTTACTGGACATCCTGAACACAAAGAGAAACAGAAAAAGCGAGGTACCGGGGATGCACATCATGTTATGCCTTGGCGGCGTGAAAATCTGTCTGGACTGTGAAAAAGAAATTCAGATCGAAGATGTGTTCCTTCCATTTATAATCCGGGAAAGATCCGGTATATCCGGGCAGGATGAAAAATGGAAAGAGACAGATATTCTGGCGGCGGTTTCCTGGAAGTGGGTAAAGCCGCCGCTTCGTTCTGCGGTAAAGCTTGGAGAAGATCTGATCCAGACTTACTATCGCAGGGAAGAGAAAAATTACTGTATTGTGTGGGAGGGAGAAAAGGGAGCAATTTCCTGCGTGGAATACGACGATACTTTTTCACATGTTTCGTGCAGGATACAGGAACGGCTGCTTCCGGTTGCACCGAAAAGTCTTGGTGAAATCCTGCGTTATTTTCCGATGCGGGCCATCCTTCAACAGTTTCTTGTACTGTTTTTTCACGCGGCACAGATTACATATCAGGAAACCGGGATTTTATTTGCCGGACCATCCGGGGCGGGAAAGACCACGCAGGCAAAACTCTGGGAGAGGTTCAGAAATGCCAGGATCATCTGCAATGACCGGACACTTCTGCGAAAACAGGACGGAAACTGGTACAGCTACGGCTATCCGATGGATGGATCACAGCCGGTGCGAAGCGGGGAAGTGCATGTGGCTGGATGCATCGTTCTGGTAAAACAGTCGCAGAATGGAAAGAGCAGCATCGAAAGAATGCGGGCAGGGAAAGCGATGGCACAGCTGATGCCGCAGCTTGTAATCGACCGGTGGAGTGAAAATGCCAGAAACCAGGCGGCAGAGAATCTGTTTTTGTTGCTGAAAGAAATGCCGGTCTACCAGCTGACTGCAACGATGGATGAGCAGGCAGTTGCGTGTCTGGAAAAAATCCTGAAGATGGACGATATTTGTAGGAAAAGATAAAATGAAATTTATTCAGACATGCAAAATGTGAAGCGAGTACAGAAGTAAGGTATACGGAAAAGTGTCACAAGAAATACATAACGTATGCTTAAACAGGAAGGAGAAGAAAAAATATGCAGGGAACAATCAGCAGGCTTTTATGGGCAAAAGCGGGAGCGGAGAGAATCCCACTGACCGGGGCATTTGAACTGCTCCCGATCTGTAATTTTGCCTGCAAAATGTGTTATGTCCGTAAAAGCAGGGCAGAAGTGGAGAAAGCAGGCGGACTGATGGATGGAAAGAGGTGGCTTGAGATTGCAGAAGATGCCGCAAAATGTGGTTTGCTGTTTCCGCTTCTGACGGGCGGGGAGCCGTTTCTGTACGAAGATTTTCAGGAAGTCTTTGCCGGAATGCAGGATCTTGGAATGCAGGTCAGCATCAATTCCAATGCATCCCGGATCGATCAGAACATGGCCAGGTGGCTTGGCAGGCACACACCGACCAGGATCAACATCACACTTTACGGGGCGAGTGAAGAGACTTATCAGAAGCTCTGCGGAAACGGCGAATCCTTTCTGAAAGTGAAAAATGCCGTCCGATGGCTGAAACAGTATGGGGTGCCGATCAAATTGAACGCCAGCATTACACCGCAGAATGTACAGGATCTGGAGAGTATGATTTCTTATGCAAAAGAGTGTCAGATACCGATCCAGGCGGCAACCTATATGTTTCCGCCGATCCGCCGAAACGCAGCAATGGTCGGACAAAATGAACGCCTCTCCCCGGAAGAGGCCGCACTTGCCAGAGTAAAGACCGATTTTCTGACCGGAGATGGGGATTGGTTTTGGCGGCAGGCTGAGCGGTTTGGCAGATTCCAAAAAGGCGAGGAACAGTTTCGGGAAAATTCTGACGAAGAAAAAAGATGTGAAGACAAAAAGATGACGGATGAAAATGTGATGACCATGCA
>ERZ1034713.1486-NODE-1486-length-10077-cov-21.118140_pt1 | contig 10077 bp, 7 predicted proteins | sample MGYA00520692_ERZ1034713 | MGnify/ENA primary metagenome ERZ1034713 (study PRJEB33766, sample SAMN09781717) | gut metagenome | biome: gut microbiome | host: Homo sapiens | place: Madagascar | study: EMG produced TPA metagenomics assembly of the PRJNA485056 data... | reverse complement strand
CTGCATGATGAAAACGGCGCATGGCAGATGATCTTTGGGGTGAACACCCTCCCGCACTGCCGCCGCCGGGGCTATGCCGGGCTGCTGCTGCAAAGAGCCATTGCAGATGCCCGCGCGCAGGGGCGCAAGGGACTGGTGCTGACCTGCAAGGAGAAGCTTTTGCACTATTACGCAAAATTCGGCTTTGTGAACGAGGGGGTTTCCGCTTCCACCCACGGCGGGGTGGTGTGGTACCAGATGCGGCTGCGCATCTCATACGGGAACACCCTGCCCACGGAGTTTTGCCGCATGGTGTGAGGGAGAGCGCTTGTGCTGGAGCGTGCGTTTTTCATTATTTTTGCGGCGCGGAAGAGCCTGTTGCAGCGTCGAATTTTGTTGACAGGGGCAAAGCAGGGGGTATAATAAAAGGGAGACAAAACAATAGGAGGCATCTGTATGAAACAGTCCACAAGACTTGTGCCCTTGGTGATGTTGCTGCTGTGGATGTTGTTGGCTCTGCCGGCAGCGGCAGCGGCTCCCGAGACTACCGTGCAGCAAAACGGCATCTACACCATCTATTTTGAGACCGGCGGCGGTGTGGGGATCCCGGTGATCGCCAGCACTACCTCTACGGGCAGGCTGAACTCTCTGCCCACCCCCACCATGTCTGGCTATACCTTCGAAGGCTGGTATACCGATCAGTTGGAAGGGGACAAGATCACTGTGAACACAGAGTTCGGCGCGGACACCACGATCTATGCGCATTGGGTGCCCAATGCCTCCGACAAGACCCCGGCGGTCATAAAGCCGGGCACTGCATCGACAGACGGCTTTGCGTGGAAGGCGCATGTTGGCACGATGCTGGTGGCAGGTACGATCCTGCTGACCATGGCCGTGCTGTATCTGCGCTGAGACGTTTCGTTCAGAAAAGAGGTTTCTTATGATGAAGTATTCTGCCCAGACGATCCGGCTTCCGGCACAGTACGCCCTGCTGGCACCCGAGGAACAGGCTGCCGTGGCGGGCGGCGCGGGTTTTGCTGATGTGCTGAACAATATCAGCAAGATCAGTAAAGTATTCAACTATATGGCGCGCTTTTTCTCTTCCACCAGCGCCATGCTCAACAATTTTATCACAGCCTATAACACCCTGCAGGATCTGAATAGTTATATCCAGAAAAATTTCTGACAGGTTGCACACATAAAGTACGGCACCGGTGTTGCTGCCAACACGGGTGTGCTGAAAATATATCTTTTGCCCGGCAGCCAGAACCGGCTGCCATAGAACAGGTTTGCGATCCTGAGGAGGAAAACAAGATGAAAAAAGCGTTCAGACTTTCCGCGTGGATCACGGCTGCGGCCATGGCGGTCAGCCTGCTGCCAATGGGGGCGTTTGCGGCTCCCGCAGCACCGGAGACCACCAACACCATTGCGGAGGGGGCGTACACAAAGGAAGGTACCCAGTGGTATGTCAGCTTCAATGATCTGGAGACAGAGGCAGATTACATTGTCATCGTCAGCCGCTCGGCAGAGCAGCCGCTGGCGGCAGAGAATCTGGTCTACCTGACCGAGACTGCCTCTACGGACACCGGCACGCTCACCGTGCCTTTCCGTGCGGCGGCAGAAGATATCCGGTACGCCGTGGCCTGCCGACCCGGCAAAATACCGGAAAGCCGCACCATCCGGGTAAACGGCGGCACGGCCGACCTTGAACAGGCCGCTGCGGGCGCAGTGGTCACCATTACTGCACCGGCAGAGCAGGAAGGAAAGCCCTTTGCCCGCTGGAAGGTGGAAGCCGGTGACATCACACTGGCCGAGGAGACCGCCCGCCAGACCACCTTTGTAATGGGCAGTCTGGATGTTGAGGTGACGGCGTGCTACGACACGAAGGACTCCCCCACCCCCGCCCCCGGCGGCGATGGAGACGGCGGCGGTGCAATCATTGCGTTGGCCGCAGGTGCGGCCGCTGTGGCGGTGGCAGTCGGTGTAGTGACTACTGTGGCACCGGTGGCTGTGCGGGGCAGGGTAGAGCTGGCAGATCATACCGTACCGGCCAACGCACGCATCTCGCTGCTGCAAGACGGCAAGGTGGTGGCGCAGACGACTGCCAACGCCGAGGGCAGCTTTGAACTGAAGGTCAAGCGCGGAAATTACGAACTGACTGCTGTTTATACGGATGCAAACGGTCAGCTTGTGCATAAGACGATCCAGATCAAGGCCCCGGTCAAGGGATTGACCGTGACCCTTTAAGGCCGTCTCACAGCTTTGCAGTAAGATAGAAAGGAATCCTGCCCTATGAAGCGATTTGTTGCGGCGATCCTTGCGATCGTTATGCTTTTGAGCACCTTTTCATTCACAGCGCTGGCAGCAGCCCCGGAGCAGCTGCCCCAGACCGACCCGGCGGTACAGCAGCTGCAAACCACAGCGCTTCCGCCTGTCGGACTGGATACCCGCCCCTACGCTGCTGCAATGGCGCAGCAGCAGACCGGCAAGCTTTCTCAGTCCACGACCAGCGACCAGCTGAGCATGACTGCCACCGACAGCCTGAGCGCCCTGCTGCTGGCGGGGATGCCGGACGCGGACCCGGACGCAGAAAACAGTGGCAGCGATGCCCAGAACTACCGGGTGATCGATGCAGGCGTAACGGGGCAGGCCGCCACCGTGCGCTATTTTGCCGCCGGTACGGCGGACCTTGTGGTGGGCATTTACAGCACCGACAGCAAGCAGCTGCTGGCCAGCGGTACCATACAGGTGGAGCAGACGGAAGAGACCATGGCGGAGATCCCGCTCACCGGCACGCTGCCCCAGTATTTTGTGCTCAAGGTATTTCTGCTGGACACGGAAGAGCACAGCGCCCTGAGCGATACTTATGTCAGCACCTTGTTCACCGAGGAAATGTCCGACCTGAAGGAAGCCAAGGCCAGCGACTTTGACCCGGAACTGGTGGTCAATCTGGACGAGCGGGATGACACGAACTTTGGTGTGGTGAAAGCCGATGTCGCAGTGCTGGACAATGACACGGTGGCACCCGACGAAAACGTCATCACGCAGGACGCCGACAGCTACGTGTATACCGTTGAAAACCCCACCGAGGAGTTCCGGAACCTGCAGGCAGGCGATACCTTTGTTTACCACAGCCCGGAAGGACTGCTGGTGGCCCGTGTGCAGGACATTCAGGAGGAAGGCGGCAAACTTGTCATTACTGGTGACGAGGAACTGGACATCCGGGATGTGTTCGACCTGCTGAAGATCGACAGCGATCAGGACAGCAGCGAATTCCACTATGTGGAGGGCAGTGCAGAGAGCGGCGCGGATGGCAGTGTGACCAGCAACGTGACCGTGCAGGAGTCTGCGATGGTGGATTTCTCGCCCGAGGCGCTGGAGTATACCGGCGAGGGCGCCGATGCCATCCATGCGGCTGCGGACGATGCAGAAGCGGACAACGGCTTTGTGGATGATCTGACGGAAGAGATCGGCAACATATTTGAGCCCAAAAAGGACAACCAATCAAAGGAAAAGACTTTGAAGGTCCTGATGGACAAGGAGTACAAGAAAAAGTATACGGATGATCTGGAATACTCCGTCAAGCTGCATATTGATTCCAGCGTTGCAGTGAATGCAAACTTTGCCTATTATATCGCATGGGACCGTGTGTATGTGGCAGGCTCGGCGGCACTGAGCATAAAGGGCGTTTACGGCGTGGAAGCCAACTTGAAAGCGACCGTAGATCTGGGCGAGTACAATGCCACCGATGCCTTGACGGGCGTCTCCTTTGGTGTTGCGGCAAGCATTGATGTGGATCTGAACGCTTCGGCAAATGTTACGCTGCTGACCACCGCGACCATTGGCGCTTCCTACCAGCTGGGCTATGGCTTCCGCAACCTGAGCAGCAACCCCTATTACCAGATGACGGCAGATGCCAATGTGGTGGTAAAGGCGACCCTGCATCTGAGCCCGTATATAGGTGCAGCCTACAATCTGGTGCGGCTGTACTTCAACCTGAGTTTTGAAAATACCCTTACAGCCCATGCTATTTTCCGGGGAGCGGACTCGGAGGATGTGCCGGAATCCCGCGATGGCTGCGCCCCGGTGTGCTTTGCGTTCAATATGCACATTACCTGTTCCGGCGAGTTGCAGATCGGAATGCGGCTTGTCCCTGGAAAAGACGACATTATGTTCGATCCCTTTACCCTGTGGAAGAACGCAGAACTCTATGATGGCGATGCCTACTGGTCGCCCTTCCGCAAGGAGTTTGCCTTTACCAAGTGCCCCCACACGGAGTACCGTGTCACGGCTACGCTGGAAGGGGTAAACAACACCACCGCCCTGCCACTGTACCTGCAAAAGGACGGCAACACCCCGGAACTCATCGGCGAGTGCACCTACGTCAACCCGACCAAGTTCTATCTGGAACACGGCGAAGCTTACCGCCTGTACTCGGTGGTGGACGGCGTGGTATTCGCCACGGACGAGGAGTTCACGCTGGATAAGGCGCTGGAAGTCACCCTGACAAAGCACCCGGAGATCAGTCTGGACGACCTGCTCAACAGCGGCCGCGTGGATGACGGCTCGGACGAGAACCGCATTACCTATACCTTCAACGAAAAGACCGGTACGCTCATCATCAGCGGCGAAGGTGCTATGCGGAATTATGCCTCTTCAACAGACCCAATTAGTCCATGGAGTAATTATTTGTTAAAGATAAAAAAGATAATCGTCCGTGAGGGTGTGACGGGTATCGGCTCCGGCGCGTTCAAGGGAGCGTCTAATTTGAAAGAACTTTACCTGCCAGAAAGCCTGACCCACATTGCACAGGAAGCATTTGGCTACTTCCCGAAAAGTGGCGTGAAAATTGAGTACGCAGGTACGGTAAAACAATGGCGTAATAATGTATCGGTAATGCTGGATTCGGAAACCAGCGATTATTCCAATGCAGGCTTTGTAAGTACAGTCAAGCACTGCGCAGATGGCAATACGAATGCACCAATGGCAGGCGGCAGCGGCACGAAAGATGATCCGTACCAGATTGCCACGGCAGAGCAATTAGATGCCATCCATGACTGGCCGACCGCTACATACTATGTGCTGGTCAATGATATCGACCTTTCCGGCATTGAGTGGGTGCCGTATAGCGGTTACATCAATTTTGATGGACAGGGGCATACGGTTTCCAATCTGACCATCACGGGCACCAACATAAACAGTAGAGTTAATGTTGGTATGTTTGGTGGGCTGAAATCGTATTGGAGCAATTACTATGCCGGTACCTTCCAGAGCCGGGTGAGTAACCTGAACCTGAAAGATGTGAACATTGATATTACCGGTACAGATAACTACACGACCACGCTTTATGTGGGAGCAATTGTGGGTGGTTATGATGGCTTCAATGATAGTGTTTATATCCAAAATTGTACTGCCAGCGGTAAAATCAATGTACAGGGCGGCTTCCGTGCATGGGTCGGCGGTTTAACTGGCGGTGCCATCCAAATCCAAGACTGTACCAATAAAGTAGACATCACCTATACCCGCGGAGAAAACACTTATGAATGTGGTATAAGTCCTTTCGACGGTCTTGGAGGAAGCGGAATCGCAAGTAATTCTACCAACTACGGCACGATTGTTGCCAATGGTAAAGATATGGAAAGTCATGTAGGCACTGTAAATAACGGCAACACCGACTATGGCAAAGTGATCATCAATGGCGTGGAGCGCACCGCAGCATAAGCATTTCTCAGCGATAAGGGAAAGCAGAAAACAGCCCCAACAAAAAGAGATAGACTTCCCGGAAAGGGCGGTCTATCTCTTTTTGTTATAAGCTGAAACTGCAACAAAAAACCATTTTTTAATAAATAGTAAAATAATGGAAATGTAAAGGCATGAGCCTTTGCCGCTGGCAGATCAAAGCATAGAATAACAAAAAAGTCTGAACTGAGGCATCAGCCACCGGTTCAGACTTTTTTCATACCATAAAACCACAGACTGCTGCGGACAGCAGCCTGCGGTTCAGTTTGTTGTCAGCACTCGTCGTACTGTTTTTGCAGATAGTGCAGGCACTGGACGGCGTTTTCCGGGGTGGTGTTCTCCAAGGTGGCGAACACATAGGGCTTCTGCTCCTTGGCGAACCGCAGAATGGTGCGGTAGTCGCCCATGCCGCCCTGCCCGGCACCGGTGGCGGCCAGCTGCCCGCCGGCGTCCTGTCGCAAGAAGTCCTTGAAGTGGATCATGGCCACGTCCTTGCCCAGCAGTTCGATGGCCTCGGCGAACACTTCCTCCCGGCGGTCTACGTTTTCCATGTTCAAAAGGTTCACCGGGTCCAGCAGAATTTGCAGATTGGGGCTGCCGATCTCGTCCAGTACAGTGCGGGCGCGGCGGGCGTCATACACGATGTGCTTGACCACTGGCTCAATGGCAATGGTCACGCCGTACTGCTCGGCGCAGCGCACCACCGGCTTGAAGTTTTTGATAAAGGTGGCAAGGGCGGCATCGCTGCGACACTCCGGGCAGAACTTGTACTCCGCGTTAGGGGCACCGGTCTCGGTGCCCACCATGCCGCAGCCCAGCAGGCTGGCAAAGCGGATATGGGCGTAGTACTTTTCCTGAATGGCGTGCAGGGCATCTGCATCCGGGTGCGCCAGATTCAGGTAGTTGCCCAGCACCGCAATGTCCAGCTCGTTTTTTGCAAACAGGCGGCGCAGATAGGCCGCGTAGCCGGGGGTGAGGGCAGAGGGGGTGTTGGGCACCTCCTTCAGGGATTTGCTCAGTGCCAGATGCACGCAGGAAAAGCCCTTCTGGCGCACCAGCGGCAGCACCTGCTCAATGGGCAGCTTTTCCGCGTCGTGCAGACGCAGACCGAATTGGATCATGCTTGGTTCCTCCTTTGGTTTGGGTGCGTTTTTACCATTATACACCAAAACTGTCTGCGGGGGAACACCCTAAACCCTTTGCAGTGCAGCCGGGGAAAAAGAAAACCGCCCGGAACTCTAAGGATCCAAGCGGTCATCTTTGGAGCTGGTGACAGGAGTTGAACCTGCAACCCACTGATTACAAATCAGTTGCGCTGCCATTGCGCCACACCAGCAAAGGCTACTGAAATAGTATAACACAGGTATAGCCATTTGGCAAGGATTGTTTTTTGCGAAGGATAACAATCCTTGAAAACGGACAAAAATAATAGAAAACAATACACAAGTATAAAAATTTACTAAAAATTTAAACAATTTCACATTGCAAATTTTTTGACGATGTGCTATGCTGAAATGCAGAGAAACGCCGCCGGAAAGGCGGCTGCAAACAGATTTGGAGGATTTGTATTATGGCTGACCGCATTGTTCTGAATACCATCTCCTACCACGGCCACGGTGCCATCGAGAACATCGTTCCCGAGCTGACCGCCCGCGGCTACAAGAAGGCTTTCGTCTGCTCCGACCCCGACCTTATCAAGTTTGGCGTTACCAAAAAGGTTACCGACCTGCTGGATGCCGCAAACTTTGCCTACGCTGTTTACAGCGAGATCAAGCCCAACCCCACCATCGCCAATGTGCAGGACGGTGTGGCTGCCTTCAAGGCTGCCGAGGCTGACTGCATCGTGACCATCGGCGGCGGCTCCTCCATGGATACCGCAAAGGCCATCGGCATCATCATCAATAACCCCGAGTTTGCGGACGTCCGCTCTCTGGAAGGCGTTGCTCCCACCAAGAAGCACGCCGTGTTCACCATCGCAGTGCCCACCACCGCCGGTACTGCTGCTGAGGTCACCATCAACTACGTCATCACCGATGTGGAGAAGAAGCGCAAGTTCGTCTGCGTGGATACCAACGATATCCCCGAGATCGCTGTGGTTGACCCCGATATGATGTCCTCTATGCCCAAGGGTCTGACCGCTGCCACCGGTATGGATGCGCTGACCCACGCCATCGAGGGCTACATCACCAAGGGCCACTGCGTCATTTCCGATATGTTCCATCTGGAAGCCATCAAGCTGATCAGCCAGAGCCTGCGCGGCGCTGTGCAGAACACCCCGGAGGGCCGCGAGGGCATGGCTCTGGGTCAGTACATTGCCGGTATGGGCTTCTCCAACGTGGGTCTGGGCATCGTGCACTCCATGGCACACGGCCTGTCTGCCCTGTATGACACCCCCCACGGTGTGGCCTGCGCCATCCTGCTGCCGGTGGGTCTGGAGTACAACAAGAGCGTTGCCGGCGAGCGCTACCGCGCCGTGGGCAAGGCTATGGGCGTTATGGGTATCGACGAGATGAACGATGTGGAAGCCGCTGATGCGACTATCGCCGCTGTCAAGCAGCTGAGCGCAGATGTGGGCATCCCCGCAAATCTGCACGGCATCCTGAAGGAAGAGGATATCCAGTTCCTCGCCGAGTCCGCTTTTGCAGACGCCTGCCGTCCCGGCAACCCCCGCGACACCAGCGTGGAGGAGATCGTGGAGCTGTACAAGAGCCAGCTGTAAGCTGTAAAAAATGACCCTGAGAGCCGCTGCACCGTGCTTGTGCAGCGGCTCTTTTTTGGTGGGAAAATCCCATACCAATTGTAACATTTTCAGCCGTCCTCTTGTATAAACCGGCGCAAGCGAGTACAATCAAAGCATAAAACAGAAGGCGAGGAAAGCGCGATGACACTGAACTTCTACACGCTGGGTGTGCTGTATCTGGTCTATTCCTTCCTTGGGTGGGTAGGGGAGACCGTGGTGGCTACCTTCCGGGGCAAGCGGTTTGCAAACCGCGGCATGGCGGCGGGGCCGTTCTGCTTTGTGTATGGCACTACGGCCATCCTGATGGCAGTGGGCTTTGCGGATATGCGCACAAAGCCGGTGGTGCTGTTCGTGGCCTGTATGCTTACGGCTACCGTGGTGGAGTGGCTCACGGCAAAGCTGCTGGAGCGGCTGCACAACCGCAAATGGTGGGATTACTCCGATAAAAAGTTCAACCTGAACGGCTACGTCTGCCTGCAATACTCGATGCTGTGGGGTGCGCTGGGCATGGTGACCGTGCTTTGGGGCAATGGGCTGCTGCTGCGGCTATGCGCCCTTGTGCCGGACTGGCTGCTGCATCTGTTGGTGTGGGCTGCGCTTGGCATCGCGGCGCTGGACCAGCTGGGCTCGGCGGTGCTGGTGGGGCGGTATGCGGCGCAGCACCCGGTGCTGGAACAGCTGAACCAGAAGCTGGAAGAGCGCTCCGACACCCTGCGCCGCCGCATTGCCGTGTATGTGGAAAAGCGCATCCAGCGCGCCTACCCGGAAGCTGCCCGGCGGCAGCCCACGGCGGTGCAGAAAGGGGAGGCCGACTTCCTCAGTGCGGCAGACCTGCTGTGGCTGTTCGTCATCGGGGCGTTTCTGGGCGATATGGTGGAGACGGTATTCTGCCGCCTGACTGCCGGGGTATGGATGAGCCGTTCCAGTCTGGTATGGGGGCCCTTCAGCGTGGTGTGGGGTCTGGCGCTGGCCATGGCTACCGTGCTGCTGCGGCAGAATCAGGAAAAAAGCGACCGCTATCTCTTTGCCTTCGGCACGGTGCTGGGCGGCGTATATGAATATGTGTGCAGCGCCGTTACCGAGTTGCTGTTCGGTACCGTGTTCTGGGATTACAGCAAGTTCAAGTTCAATCTGGGCGGGCGCATCAACCTGCTGTACTGCTTTTTCTGGGGCATTGCGGCGGTGCTATGGATGCGCTACGGATACCCGCTGGTGCTCAGACTGATGAAAAAGGTGCGCAGCCATATCCGTCCGTGGATGACGGCGGCGCTGGCGGTGTTCATGGCGGTGAATATGCTCACCAGCGCGCTGGCACTGGCGCGGTACGATGCCCGCACCAGCGGCGAAGCACCCAACGGCCAGCTGGAAGTGTTCCTTGACGCGCATTTCGACAACGCCCGCATGGAGCGCATTTACCCCAACGCCAAAAAAGTGAACAAGGCAGAATAAACTCCATATTTCCCCTTGCGTTTTTGCCGGAAAACCGGTATAATATACTTTGGATAAAAGGGAGTAAGGGGCGTACCTTGGTTAAAAAAACGGTGCGCTGTACTGTGGCGACAAACCCGGCAGAAATGCCCGATGCAGTACCGGATGCTTGAGACTTTTATCACATTTTC
>ERZ1034713.1481-NODE-1481-length-10114-cov-2.901481_pt1 | contig 10114 bp, 6 predicted proteins | sample MGYA00520692_ERZ1034713 | MGnify/ENA primary metagenome ERZ1034713 (study PRJEB33766, sample SAMN09781717) | gut metagenome | biome: gut microbiome | host: Homo sapiens | place: Madagascar | study: EMG produced TPA metagenomics assembly of the PRJNA485056 data... | reverse complement strand
GGATGAGTATGTCCGTAACAGAAAAGATATGTTCGGAAATACCTGCAGTTCTCTTGAAGTAGAAGCCAGAGAGTTTAAGCCGATTACAGGCGGCGATTACAGACTCACTATGCGTTTTGTTTCTGCACCCGAAGAAAAAATTTATGGTATGGGACAGTACCAGCAGCCATATCTTGATGTAAAAGGTGCAGACCTTGAACTGGCTCATAGAAATTCACAGGCCAGTGTTCCATTTATGCTTTCCAGTCTTGGATATGGATTCCTTTGGAACAATCCCGCTGTAGGACGTGTAAATTTTGGGAAAAACATTACAACATGGGAAGCGTTTTCTTCCAAAAAACTGGATTATTGGATCACAGCAGGTGACACACCGGCTGAAATCGAAGAAGCTTATGCAAATGCAACAGGTAAAGTTCCGATGATGCCTGAATATGCAATGGGATTTTGGCAGTGCAAACTTCGTTACCAGACACAGGAAGAACTTCTTGAGGTAGCAAGAGAATACAAGCGTCGTAATCTTCCGATTTCTGTGATCGTAGTTGACTTCTTCCATTGGCCAATGCAGGGCGAATGGAAATTTGACCCCACATACTGGCCGGATCCGGATGCAATGATCAAAGAGTTGAAGGAAATGGGAATTGAATTGATGGTTTCTATATGGCCAACAGTTGATTACAGAAGTGAGAATTTTAATGAAATGAAGGGTAAGGGCCTTCTGATCCGCGTAGATTCCGGATATCCGATTTCCATGGATTTCCAGGGAAATACACTTCATTATGACGCTACTAATCCAGAGGCGCGTGAATATTTATGGGAAAAAGCGAAGAAGAATTATTATGATAAAGGCGTAAAAGTTTTCTGGCTGGATGAAGCAGAACCGGAATATACAGTTTATGATTTTGAAAACTATCGTTATCATCTCGGACCAGATATCCAGGTTGGAAACATTTATCCGGTTATGTATGCAAAGACATTTTTTGATGGAATGAAAGCAGAAGGCCAGGAGAACATTATCAATCTTTTACGCTGCGCATGGGCCGGTTCACAGAAATATGGTGCATTGGTTTGGTCTGGAGACATCAAATCATCTTTCCCAAGTATGAAGAATCAGGTAGCAGCAGGTCTTAATATGGGAATTGCAGGTATTCCGTGGTGGACAACAGATATCGGCGGATTTTTCGGAGCAAATATAAATGATCCGGAATTCCATGAACTTCTGATCCGTTGGTTTGAATATGGATGCTTCTGCCCGGTTATGAGACTTCACGGATATCGCTGGCCGCTTCAGCCTCAGTATGGTACAACTGGTGGAGCTACATGTGTATCAGGAGCACCAAATGAGGTATGGAGTTACACAGATCAGGTTTGTGAGATTCTGTCAGATTATCTGAGATTAAGAGAGCGTATGCTTCCATATATTACAGAACTGATGGAAGAGGCTCATGAAAAGGGAACTCCTGTTATGCGTCCACTGTTCTATGACTTCCCGGAAGACAAAGAAAGTTGGAATGTAGAGACAGAGTATATGTTTGGATCAAAAGTTCTGGTAAAACCGATCACAGATGCGGATGCACGTGAGACAGATGTTTATCTTCCTGGTGGGGCGTCCTGGACAAATGCATGGACAGGCGAAACATTTGAGGGTGGACAGACAGTACATGTGGCAGCACCGATTGAGCAGATTCCATTGTTTACAAGAGATGGTTACAAATTGCCGGTGAAATAAAAAGGTTTAAAGAGCATGAGGGTGTCGCAAAATTATCGAAACGGGGTGATTTTCGGCGCCCTTTTAAAGACTATTTAACTGGATCATCGTTGATTTGAAGGTTATGGTAAAGGAGAAGAACATGGGAAAAGCAGCAAATTCAAGCATTTCTCTTAAGCAGATACATGTTACAGATAATTTCTGGAATAAATATGTGCATCTTGTAAAGGATGTGATCATTCCTTATCAGTGGGATATTCTGAATGATAAACTGGAAGATGTAGAAACCAGTCATTGCATAGAGAATTTCAAAATTGCAGCAGGAGAAAAAGAGGGAGAATTTCAGGGTGCCGTATTTCAGGATACGGATGTCGCAAAATGGCTGGAAGCAGTTGGTTTTGTGTTAAATTATGAAAGAGATGAAAAGCTGGAAGCACTGGCTGATGAGACGATTGAACTGATCGGACGTGCACAGCAGCCGGATGGATATTTAAATACATATTTTACGATCAAAGAACCGGATGGACGATGGAGTAATCTTATGGAAGGTCATGAGCTTTATACAGCAGGGCATATGATCGAGGCAGCAGTAGCATACTATGAAGCAACCGGAAAACGTAAATTTCTGGAAATTGTATCAAAATTTGCAGATCTTGTCTGCCAGACTTTCGGACCGGAAGAAGGAAAAATCCATGGATATCCGGGACATCAGGAAATAGAACTGGCACTTGTAAAGCTTTACCGTGTAACACGTGAGAAAAAATATCTGGATCTGGCAAAATATTTCATAGATCTGAGAGGTACTGGCAAAAATTATTTTCTGGAGGAGGAAAAGAGACCGGGACATAAGCGTATTTTTCCGGATTTTGTAAATTATGATACCATGTATGCGCAGGCACATAAACCGGTAAGAAAACAGAGGACAGCAGAAGGACACGCTGTAAGAGCAAACTATATGTATTCTGCAATGGCAGACCTGGCATATGAATATCAGGATAAAGAATTACAGCAGGCATGCCGAAACTTGTGGGATAATATGGTGCACAAAAGAATGTATATTACAGGAAGTGTTGGATCTTCTGGATTCTTGGAACGATTTACAACAGATTATGATCTGCCAAATGATAGCAATTATTCTGAGACATGTGCTACGATTGCGCTTGCTATGTTTGGAAAGAGAATGGCAGATATGGAGAAGGATGCTTCTTATATGGATGTAGTGGAACGGGCTTTATATAATACACTTTTATCAGGCATAGCTATGGATGGAAAAAGCTTTTTTTATGTAAATCCTCTGGAAGTATGGCCGGTAAGCTGTATGCCGAGAACTTCACGCGAACATGTGAAACCTGTCAGGCAGAAATGGTTTGGTGTTGCATGCTGCCCGCCAAACATTACCAGAACATTGGCTTCTCTTGGACAATACATCTATTTCCAGGAAGAAAATGAAATTTATGTAAATTTGTATATTGCAAATGAAACAGAAGTCACACTTAATGGAGCTCCGTTCAAAATTACATTAAAAGGAAATTTCCCATGGGAAAACAAAATGACAGTTTCTGTAGATGGTGTGCAGGAAACAGAGGCGATGATCGCATTCAGGGTTCCGGCATATGCAGAGAATTTCAAAATTTTGAGAAATGGTAAAGAAGAGAATCTGACAGAAGACCATGGATATATAAAAGTTTCCGGAAAAATGTATAAAGAAACATTTGAAATCAGTTTTGATGCAGAGCCAGTATTTGTTCATGCAAATCCTAAGGTAAGAGCTGACAGTGCAAAAGTGGCAGTAGTAAAGGGACCTCTGGTTTACTGTGTGGAAGAAGTGGATAACGGGGAGAATCTTTCTTCCGTTATGGTCAATACTGATCAGAAGATTGAAGAAACATATGATGACGAAATTCTGGGAGGATGCAGTGTACTCCGTATAACCGGCAAAAAAATTTCAGAGAAGGGCTGGAATGAAGGAACATTGTATCAGAACAGAAAAGCAGAACTGGAAGATGTTAAATTGACACTGGTACCATATTGCTATTGGGGAAATCGTACAACTGGAGAAATGCTTGTATGGATGAAAGAACTTTTTTTGATGTAATGTTCTGATGAAATAACAAAAAAATCAAAGGAGACTGCAGAAAAATATGTAGTCTCCTTTTGATATATTGAATATTTTATTTGACTATGAACAAACAGCAAAGTGATTTGCGAATATAGATTCGAGACTGTGAGAAAAAGTCTGTAAATAAGATTCTTCTATGATATGCAAGGGTGGCAAGCCTGAAAATCAGGCTTCTCACCCTTGTTTTATATATAACAGTTGTTGAATGGCATGTCAAGAGCAGGCGGTTTTCCGCCCGTCTTATTCGCCTGTTTATTCGTTACTCTGGGAGGCGTCCTTCGTACATAATACTCAGTTCACCATACACCTGTGCCCAGTTGCGGATCGTACTGGTCCATTTCTTCGTAGCTTCAAATGTGGCAAGATACAGTGCCTTTAATAGAGCTGTATCGCTTGGAAATACGCTTCTCTGGCGATTCAGTTTCCGGTAGGTAGAATTCAGGGATTCAATAGCATTTGTAGTATAAATCACCGTTCTGACCGTCGTTGAAAATTTAAAGATCGGCGAGATTGCGTCCCAGTTATCCTTCCAGCGCTTCATGGAATTCGGATATTTCGGTGTCCATTTTTCTGTTACACGCTCTAAGGCTGCCAGAGCTTTCTTTTCATCTGTGGCCTGATAAATGGTTTTCAGATCCGTAGCGAAGGCTTTTCTGTCTTTATCCGGGACATATTTCAACGTGTTTCTTACCTGGTGTACAATACAGCGCTGGTATTCCGTCTTTGGAAAAGCTGCTGCAATCGCTTCTTTGATTCCGGTTAAACCATCGGCACAGATGATTAATACATCTTTGACACCACGATTTTTCAGTTCATTCATAACGGAAAGCCAGTATTTTGCGCTTTCGTTATCGCCAACACTGATGGTTAAAACTTCTTTTTTCCCTTCCGTGTTGATTCCCAGAATCACGTAAGCAGCAAGCTTTCGGATCACGCCATTATCCCTTACAGAATAATGGATTGCATCAATGTAGAGAATGGGATAGACCTCGTCCAGTGGCCGGTTCTGCCAGTCTTCGATCTGTGGCAGGATCTTATCAGTCACATCAGAAATAAAGCTTTCAGAAGTTTCAAAGCCATAAATATCTTCGATGGTTTCGGAAATCTGCCGGGTAGTCATTCCTTTGGCATACATGGAAATGATCTTCTGATCAATATCGGAAATATCTTTCTGACGTTTTTTCACAATCTGTGGTTCAAACGTTGATTTGCGATCCTGTGGCACTTCGATTTCCATCGAGCCATACCGGCTGTTGACCTGTTTCCGCTTATAACCATTGCGATAATCATCATTATCTGAGCGTTCGGATTTTTCGTAACCAAGATGATCATCCATTTCAGCTTCCATCATTTCCTTAATGGTGCCGCCTAAAAGATCCTTGAGCGCATCCTGAATGTCTTCTGCAGACTGGATATCGTACTCTTCCAGGAGCTGATGGATGATGTTTCGTTTTCCTTCTGTCATTTGTACACGATGTACAGGTTTCTTTTGTCTTGCCATAATAAAAGGCCCTCCTAATGATATTCTTCTTTTTATCGTCATGTTTCGGGACTGGATGCATCCCGTCGATCAGGTGTTCGATCATCATCTTCTTCACATAAACATCAAAACTCAGCAGACAGATAAAGGAAAATCTCTTCAGATTCTCCTGATCTTCATCATCTGCATCTCCGAAAGTATCCTGCGCTGTTTTGTATTTGCGGAGCAGGTCTTTCTTGAGAGATTCGATCTGTTCTTTCTCCATGCTGAAAACTTCATTATAAATATAAGTCATATCTTTCTCAGTCATGGACTTGAAATATTTCTGCGCGATCGGCGTGAGCAGAGTCTGAATATCATTGATGGAAAGAATATTCTTGAAATAATAAATAAAGATCAGCATCAGGATATGCTCACGGGAATAACGCTTCTTCTCCGGCGGAGGGAGAAGTTTATTCTTGGCATAATTATTGATCATGGTCTTAGTGAGGATCTTGTCCTCATCATAACGTTTGGTAGATGCGAGCTGCTCTTCCATAAATGTAGTCACCTGATCCATGTATAATTCAATATTTGGAATATCTTCCGGTTTAATATAATCAATTCTGGACACACTTTCCAGAATACTGTTTATCATATCTTTTTCATCGATTGTCATCTTTAATCACCTCTGTCCCCTATTATATAGTTTTAAATACTACTTGTAAATGTTTTTTTTACTGAATTGTCGAGGAAATTGCCGGTTACTGTTTGTATGCTTTTATTCTGCGGGGGGATGCATATGTAAAAATAAATTTCTAAAAGTAACCTGTTGTAGGGGAACAGGTTTTTGTGTATAATTGTTAAGATATGCAACAGTAACTCGACAAGAGATAGGAGAGAAAATGAACGACATTTACAGTACATTAAATCCCCCACAGCAGGAAGCTGTCTATCACACAGAAGGTCCACTGCTGATCCTGGCGGGAGCGGGTTCGGGAAAGACGCGAGTGCTGACCCACCGTATTGCTTACCTGATAGATGAAAAGGGTGTAAATCCCTGGAATATCCTGGCTATCACTTTCACAAACAAAGCAGCCAGTGAGATGAGAGAACGAGTAGATAAGATCGTAGGCTTCGGCTCAGAGAGTATCTGGGTGTCCACCTTCCATTCCACCTGCGTGCGAATCCTGCGCAGACACATTGACCGTCTGGGATTCGACACCAGATTTGCCATCTACGATACAGAAGATCAGAAAACTCTGATGAAAGAAATCTGCAGAAAGCTGAACATTGATACTAAGATCTACAAGGAACGTTCCCTTCTTGCGCAGATTTCTCATGCAAAAGACGAACTGATCACACCGGATGAAATGGAACTGAATGCAGGCGGTGATTTTAATAAGAAGAAAGTCGCGGCAGTATACCGTGAATACCAGGCATCCCTGCGTAAAAACAATGCGCTGGACTTCGATGATCTGATCGTAAAGACAGTGGAACTTTTCCAGAACTGCGGAGATGTTCTTGAGAACTATCAGGAACGCTTCAAATATATTATGGTAGATGAGTATCAGGACACCAACACTGCACAATTCAAATTTGTAAGTCTGCTGGCTTCCAAATATGAGAATCTCTGCGTTGTCGGTGATGATGACCAGTCCATCTACAAATTCCGTGGTGCAAATATCGGAAACATTCTTGGATTTGAGCACGTGTTCCCGGATGCAAAAGTAATCCGTCTGGAACAGAATTACCGTTCCACCAAGAACATCCTGAGTGCAGCCAACGAAGTGATCGCAAACAATGCATCCCGTAAATCTAAGACACTCTGGACAGAGAACCCAGAAGGCGACCTGATCCATTTCCGTCAGTTTATGAATGGATACGAAGAAGCAGAATATGTAGTAGGCGAGATTTCCAGAGCACACAGAGAGAACGGCGCGAAGTACAAAGACTGTGCAGTCCTGTACAGAACCAATGCTCAGTCCCGACTCTTTGAAGAGAAGTGCCTGCTTGCGAACATTCCTTACAAGATTGTAGGGGGCGTAAACTTCTATGCACGTAAAGAAATCAAAGACCTGTTATGTTATCTGAAAACTATCGACAATTCCAGAGATGACCTTGCAGTCCGCAGGATTATTAATGTGCCGAAGCGAGGAATCGGAGCTACAACCCTTGGCAGAATTCAAGATTATGCAGATAAGATGAGCGTCAGTTTCTATGATGCTCTGCGTGTGGCAGAAGAGGTTCCATCTATTGGAAGAAGCCTTTCCAAGATTGATGGATTTGTGACCTTTATTCAGAGTTTAAAGAGTAAAGCGGAATCCTACACAGTCCGTGAACTTCTGGAAGAAGTAATCGAACTTACAGGATATGTGGCAGAACTGAAAGCGGAAGATACCGAAGAATCACAGGCAAGGATCGAGAATATCGATGAACTTATTTCCAAGGCAGAATCTTATCAGGAAGCCATGGAAGAACAGGGACAGCCGGCTACACTTTCAGGATTTCTGGAAGAGATTGCGCTGATCGCAGACATTGACAGTGTTGACCCGGATCAGGATTATGTGCTTCTTATGACTTTACATAGTGCCAAAGGTCTGGAGTTCCCGAGAGTTTTTCTCGTTGGAATGGAAGACGGAATTTTCCCGTCTTATATGTCCATTGTATCAGACGACAGATCCGATCTGGAAGAAGAAAGACGCCTTTGTTATGTAGGAAACACAAGAGCCATGGAGGATCTGACTCTGACAAGCGCCAGACAGCGAATGATCCGGGGGGATGTGCAGTACAACAAAGTTTCCAGATTTGTCCGCGAAATCCCGCGTGAACTTGTAGATATGGGACAGACAGCAACACCGGAAAAGAAGAAACAGATCGCAGATATGATCCAGGCAGACAGCAGCCTTGCCAAGATGAAAATGGCACTGGCAGCGAAGCCATTCAAGCCAAGGGAATTCAAAGTCACCAAGGCAGCGTCCTTAGACTATGAAGTGGGAGATACGGTACGTCACATTAAATTTGGCGTGGGAATCGTCAAAGACATTGTAGACGGCGGAAGAGATTACGAAGTCACGGTTGATTTTGATAAAGTGGGAGTCAAAAAGATGTTTGCAGGTTTTGCGAAATTGAAGAAACTGTGATAATGAAATCAGGTAGTTTGGACCTGAACATTGTATAAAACAGGATTTGGGCATTCTATATTCAGTGATATGTCCGGGAACGTCTGACGGTCCGGCAGGATATAAGACCAGCAGGGTTTTGAGAAAGCGGACAATCTGAAACACAGGTTGTAACAGATCCGGGAGAGGAAAAAAATTATGAGTAAAAACACAAAAGACGCAGTAGAAGATAAGGATTATTCCCTTGAGCGTGTACCAACCACAGCAAGAAAAGGTTTCTGGCCGATGTTCTTTATTATGCTTGGGTTCACATTCTTTTCAGCCAGCATGAGTGTCGGTGCAAAGCTGGGAATCGGGCTGAACCTGCAGGGATTTATCTGGGCAGTACTGATCGGAAGTATTGTGCTGGGTGCTTATACGGGGGTACTTGGCTACATCGGAAGTCACACCGGTATGTCACTGGATCTGCTTGCACAGCATTCTTTCGGTAAAAAAGGTTCTTACCTGCCATCCGCACTGATCAGTTTCACACAGATCGGATGGTTCGGTGTAGGTGCAGCCATGTTTGCTATTCCGGCAGCAGAAGTGCTCCATGTATCACCGGTAGTCCTGGTAGTGATCGCGGGTGTGTGCATGACACTTTCTGCATACCGCGGAATTGAAGGACTGGAAATCGTAAGTTATATTTCCGTACCGTTAATTGCAGTCCTTGGTATTTATTCCATGAGCCTTGCAATTGGACAGGGCGGCGGTCTGGAAGCAGTATTTGCCAAGAGTCAGGGAACACTGACCATTGCAGGCGGAGCTGGTCTGGTTATCGGTTCCTTTGTCAGCGGCGGAACAGCAACACCAAACTTCACCCGTTATGCAAAGACAAACAAGATTGCCATTATTACAACTGTGATCGCATTCTTTGTAGGAAACTCCCTGATGTTTGCATTTGGTGCTACAGGCGGTGCTTTTACAGGAAAAGACGATATTTTCTACGTTATGATTGCACAGGGACTGACAGTTCCGGCACTGATCGCACTGGGAGCAAACATCTGGACCACCAATGACAATGCACTTTACACATCCGGACTTGGGCTTTCCAACATCACAAAAATCCGCAAGAAACCAATGGTGGTGATCGCTGGCGTGATCGGAACCGTGCTTTCTATCTGGCTTTACAACAATTTTGTAGGATGGCTCAACTTCCTGAATGCAGCTCTCCCGCCGGTAGGTGCACTGATCTCTCTGGATTTCTTTTTACACAAAGAAGTGAAATGGGGCTCCGTTATTGGTGTAATCTGCGGTGCACTTGCAGGAAACCTGATCCCTGGAGGAATCGCTTCTATCAATGCCATGGTTGTATCAGTCATCTGTTATTTTGTGATCGGAGCGATTGCAAAAGACGGAGAAGTAAGTGATAAAGTTTTTTCGTAAGATAAATCTTGTACAAAGCGATCCATTGTGTATTCCCTGCAGGAAACGGAGTAGTAGCAGCTACAGAAGTAGAAGAGATTGTAGATGCTCAGTGGAGAGATCTGGGAATGCCAGAAACATTATGGCACTGTCGCGTAAAAGAATTCGGACCTCTGATCGTATCCATCGATACAGAAGGACGCAATCTTTTCGAAGAAAACAAAGTGATCTTCAATGAAAGAAAAGAAAAAGCCATTGAAGAGATCTGTAAACACGTAAGCTTTATTAAATAAGATACTATACAC
>ERZ1034713.1477-NODE-1477-length-10144-cov-9.376053_pt1 | contig 10144 bp, 10 predicted proteins | sample MGYA00520692_ERZ1034713 | MGnify/ENA primary metagenome ERZ1034713 (study PRJEB33766, sample SAMN09781717) | gut metagenome | biome: gut microbiome | host: Homo sapiens | place: Madagascar | study: EMG produced TPA metagenomics assembly of the PRJNA485056 data... | reverse complement strand
GACTGCTGTTTTTCAATCGTGTAATCTCTGGAAACAAGACTTCTGAAAAATGGAATGATGGTAAGGCTATCAAGTCCGTTTGCACATGGCTTGACAAGCTGGAAACAGAAACCGTACCGGAATTTTACAATTATTCTGACTTTGCTGATTGTGTTCTTGACATCTTTCAGGAAGTGCAGGGAAAGGTTGAAGCTGAGGTTGATTGGGTTGCGAAAGATTTCAACCCTATCACTATCAATGAGGTGTTTGACTGCTAATTAAGTTATGGGTGGGATAGCAATATGTTATTCCACCCTGCATTTGAAAAGGTGACAGGATGATATTTTACGATTTTGAGGTTTTTGAACGTGACTGGCTTGCAGTTTTCATTGATGTGACGAATCAAAAAGAACACGTGATAATCAATGACAAGGATAAGTTAAGAACCTTATATGAGCGAAATATGAGCAATATATGGGTTGGATTTAACAACCGTCATTATGACCAATACATCATGAAAGGGATTCTGTTGGGGTTGGATCCAAAGAAGATCAATGACTGGATCATCATTCAGGGAAAAGAAGGATGGCAGTATTCAAGAGTATTTAATAAACTTCCAATGATAAATTATGATGTTATGCCTAACCCACCTGTTGGTCTGAAGGCCATGGAAGGTTTCATGGGTAGTAATATCAAGGAAACAGAAGTACCATTTGATATCAAAAGAAAGCTGACTGAGAAAGAAATAGAACAGACAGTTTTTTACTGCCGGCATGATGTTGAAGAAACTATAAAAGTATTCCTGGAAAATGTAGATGTATTTAATGCCATGCATGGAATTGTGCAGGCGTTCCCGGAATATGTGAGTTTATCCGATATCGGCAGCAGTGAAGCCAGAATTACAGCAAAAGTTCTTGGGTGTACAAAACAGGACTTCAATGATGAATTTGATTATTTCTTTCTTCCGTGTCTGAGACTGAACAAATACAAATATGTTCAGGATTGGTTCAGTACAGCGGTAAAAGACTGTACTGAAGAAATGAAGATAAATTATGCAAAAGCCAAAGAAAACTATGAGAAAGCCAATAGTATAAAGCTGAAAAAGAAATGGAAGTCAGAGATGGGAAAGTGTGACTGGACAGATTCTTTTCGGTGGCAGAAATATTTTTATAACCGTTCACTGGAAACGGTAGTTGCTGGGATTCCTCATACATTTGGCTTCGGTGGTTTGCATGGTGCAACTGAAAAACCAATTCATAAAACAGGGCAGATATTACACGTTGATGTGAACAACTACTATCCTTCAATGCTGATCGCATGGGGACTTGTCACCAGGGCAGCAGGTAATGACAACTATCCGAAGGTATACGTGACCAGAAAGAAAATGAAGAAAGCGCAAGTTCAGGCGGCAAAAGCAGGTAATAAACCACTGGCTAAACAATGGAAAAAGGCCCAGTTACCATATAAGAAAATGCTTAATGCGCTGTCAGGTGCCATGAAAGATAAAACGAACCCTGCATATGATCCACGAAATAACAACTGCATGTGTATCAATGGTCAGCTTATGTTGTTGGATCTGATTGAACATCTGGAAGTGATACCTGGATTTGAATTGATCCAGTCAAATACTGATGGTCTTATTATCTGGATTCCTGATACTGATGAAGCATTTGAAATGGTTGATGATATCTGCTGGGAGTGGGAACAGCGTTGCAGTACAGACAAATGTTCTATCCTGTTGGAACTTGATAATATCTCTGAAATCTATCAGAAGGATGTAAACAATTACTTATGGATTTCAGCTGATGGTGATGTGGAAAGAATCGGTAAGTATCTGAAAGGTCTTTCAGCGGTTGATTATGATCTTCCAATTCTGAATAAAGCCCTTGTTGATTATATGGTCAAAAAGATACCAGTGGAACAGACAATAAATCAGTGTGATGATCTGAAAGAATTTCAGAAGCTAGTGAAACTGTCAGATAAATATTCACATGTAGAACATGAACACTGTATACCTGTCCAGCGTGTTGAGGGTGTCAGGGTAAAACATACATATTACGATTATCCTAAGACTCAGCGGTATACATATAAGTCTTATCGGGTATTTGCTTCAAATGAGTTGCAGGATGGTAGGATATTAAAGTGCGGCGGTTCCCGTGGTAAACCTGAAAAGTTCGCAGATACACCAGATCATTGCTTTATATACAATGATGATGTAAATGGGGTAAAGGTACCGCAGAACCTGGACAAACAGTGGTATATAGACTTAGCAAAAAGAAGATTGAAACAGTTTGGTATTGCAGCATAGTACCGGAAAGGTGGGGATGATGGCAAATGTTCAAATGACAAAAGTGCAAATGTGGAATAGATACAAAGCATTAAAGAAAAAAGATTACAACTGGACATGTATATGTCCGGTATGCAGTAAACAGATATATGAAAAGGATCCTGATATTGAATATGTAAAAACAAAGCGTGGGACTGAGATTTTTATACATACGCAATGTATCAAAGAATGGGACAAGTAGGTGGTTGAGGGATGCTCTATAAGGGATATATTGAAACCAAAGGAAAAGCAGCAGTTGAAAAATTTAAGAATAAGACCAGGTTCAAGACTTATGAGCAGGTGAAAGATCTTCCCGGTTTCGGGGGCGTTCTGGAAAATGACACTATCCTGATAGACATTGATGATTATGAACAGTCAGAAATCATGATGGATATTGTTGAAGACTATCAGCTTGATTGCAGAGTATACCAGACTACCAGAGGAAAGCACTTCCTGTTCAAAAATCATCAGGTAACAAGGAACCACACACATGTGCCGCTTGCTATTGGGCTGACAGCGGACATCAAATGTGGAACCAGAACATCATATGAGGTTATCAAGATTAATGGTGAAGAACGTTTCATTGAATGGGATATCGAAGAAGGTGGTACATATCAGGAGTTACCGAAGTGGATGCTTCCTGTAAAGGCTGCCACTGATTTTATTGATATGGATGCAGGAGATGGTAGGAATCAGGCCCTGTTCAACTACATTCTGACACTCACAGCAAATGGTTTTACGGTGGATGAAACAAGGGAAGCTATCAGGATCCTGAATAAATACGTCCTGAAAGAATCACTTTCTGATGAAGAACTGGAAGTGATCCTTAGAGATGAAGCCTTTCAGAAACCTGTGTTCTTCAATGGTACTACATTTTTATTTGAACGTTTTGCAGATTGGTTAAAAAGTAACTGTAATGTAGCCAGAATCAATGGTCAGCTTCATGTATATGAAGATGGGATTTATCAGGTAGGGTACCGGGAGATTGAGAAGGTGATGATCCAGCAGATACCGAACCTGAAGAAGACGCAACGTCGGGAAGTGTTAGACTTGTTGGAATTAATAGCCGAAGAAAAAACGGCAGCAGATGCCCGTTATATAGCGTTCCAGAACGGTATTTACGATATTGTTACAGATCAGATGCAACCGTTTACTTCTGATTTGGTTATTACAAATAAGATACCGTGGGACTATAACCCGGATGCTTACAATGAACTGGCAGATGATACATTGAACAGGCTTGCCTGTAATGATCCGGTTATCAGAATGTTGTTGGAAGAAGTTATTGGTTATTGCTTTTACAGAAAGAATGAATTAGGGCAGGCGTTTATGCTTACTGGTGATAAAGCAAATGGAAAGTCTACATTTATAAGCTGCATAAGAACAATTCTCGGTGAAGCAAACACATCTGCATTGGATCTGAAAGAACTGGGGGACAGGTTCAGTACATCTATGATATTCGGAAAGCTGGCAAATTTAGGTGATGATATCGGTGATGATTTCTTGCAAGGTTCTCAGGTGGCAGTATTTAAGAAAATTGTTACTGGTGACAGAATCAAGGCTGAAAGAAAAGGTCAGGATCCGTTTGAATTTAACCCATATACAAAGCTACTGTTCAGTGCCAATGATATTCCAAGAATGAAAGACAAAACTGGCGCAGTTCTCAGACGTTTAGTTATTATCCCATTTAATGCCAGATTCTCAAAGTATCTGGAAGATGGAGTTACAATTGACCCTAAATTCCGTCCTTATATTAAGTATGAACTGAATGAACAAAGTTCAGTAGAATACATGATTAAGATTGGTATTGATGGACTGAAAAGAATCATTGAAAATAATGGTTTCACTAAATCGAAAAAAGTTCAGCAGCAGTTGGATGAATACGAAAATGAGAACAACCCTATTAAAGCATTCATTGAAGATAATGGCATTGAAAGTATTGAGAACGAAGCAACAGCAGACGTATATAAAAGATATCAGGTATTCTGTGCAGATAATAATATGCAGCCTATGGGTAAGATTGTATTCAGTAAGCAGATCAAGAAAAGACTTCACCTTGAAATTATATCCAGCAGAATAGATAACACGGTCAGAAAGATATTTGTAAGGGAGTGATAAAGATATGATTGATAAGACATGTCGGACATGTATTGACAACGAAGATGGTTTTTGTGATCGCAAGGGAATCTTAGTAGATGATGAGGATTCCTGTGAAAAACATAGAGAAGATTGGCGTGACAGATTACTGGATCATTTTCTCAGAGGTCACGGAAAGGGGAGATAATGTGGGGTACTTTATTATTGGGACATTGTGTTTCATCAGTGGACTTGCAATGGGGGTGTTCTTAACAGCCCTTATCGTAGCTGGAGCAGATGATAATATTGGAGAAGTTAATGAGTTGGGGGATGATGAGAATGAGTTATAAGAACAGTGAGGGTTATTCAGATCCGACAGCGGGTGTTGCAATGGGATCTGCCAAGAAACAGGAGCAGGAGATTGACAAGCTGAACCATAAGGTTATGCAGTCGTTCAGACTGCTGCTTGATCTGGCAGGATTTGAGATTGTCGGACGTGTCACACTGAGACATAAGAAATCAGGGCGTATCTTTAAGTAGGAAAGAGGTGTTGTGGAATGACCGCAAAAGAGTATCTGAACCAGATCAGGGAGAAAGATGCAGCCATAAACAGAATGATACGGCAGAAAGAAAACTTAAAAGGTATGCTGTATACTATTGGCAGTCCTGATACTGGTGAAAAAGTGCAGACCAGTAAATCTGGAAGTAGTCGTTATGAAGAACTGTTTGCAAAGATTTCAGAAAAAGAGGACGAAATCAATAATAAAATTGATGATCTGGTTGGACTGAAGATAAGAATTTGTGAACAGATTAATGAGTTACCGGATGATGTACATATCTCTGTTTTATATGAAAGATATGTTGAACTGAAAAGCTGGAACCAGATATCTGATGATATGAATTACAATGTGAGATATTTATTTCATATTCATGGTGCAGCATTAAATGAATTTTATCAGATGTATGAGCAGGAAATAAATGCAGATGTATAACAAACATTGAGGGTTGGTGTAGTGCTGACCCTCTGTTTTTATGTTTTTTGTAACTAGTTTGGGCGTTTGTAACTAGTTTGTAACTGTTTTTGTAACTCATTTATCCCTTGATTTTACTGGATGTAACTAATGTAACTAATTTTTTCAATGTTCTTATTATATTATTTTTTATAATGTATATCAGTAAGAAGTAATAAAAATAATATATATATAATAGTATATAGTAAAAATTAGTTACATTAGTTACAAAAATGTCGGAAACCCAGTAAAATCAAGGGCTGAGAGTGTAACTGATTAGTGTAAAATGAGTTACAAACTGGTTACAATTAGTTACAAAACTAGTTACATCAGAAAATAAATGACATAATCTGAGTCAGAGTTGATATAAAAGCAGTCTGATTTGACTTGAATGTGAGTCAGGAAAGTTGATATTGTGTAAACTGTTCAATTAGACATGAAGCATATCCTTTTGTCATGGGGATGTGCTTTTTACTTTGTCCGGGAAATATAGCTGTTTCCTCCTTTACAGCTTCCCGGACTTTTCGATATACAAAACGAAACGAATGAGAGGTGGTGGGGCTTGGCAAGGGCAAGAAATCCGAACAGAAATAAAGCATTCGAGATTTACAAAGAACATAATGGAAACATTGATTTAGTTGAGATTGCAAGCCAATTAAACATTTCACCCGGAACAGTTCGTGGGTGGAAATCTAAAGATTCTTGGAACGATAAATTGAATGGAACGTTCCATAAAAATACGGAACGTTCCAAAAGAAAAAAAGGCGGTCAACCAGGTAATAAAAATGCAGAAGGTCATGGTGGTACTGGACCACCAGAAAATAAGAACGCTGAGAAGTATGGATTCTTTTCTAAGTATTTGCCGGATGAGACGAAAGAGATTTTTGACGCAATTGAACATGCAGATCCTCTTGACCTGTTATGGCACCAGATACAGATTGCGTATGCTGCCATTGTGAGAGCACAGCGAATAGCCTATGTTAAGGATCACCAAGATAGAACCATCAATAAGATTGGTGAGAAAGATGGTGAGACTGTATCAGAGGAACGTTGGGAAGTACAGGAAGCATGGGATAAGCAGAACAGTTTCTTAAAGGCTCAGGCAAGGGCGCAGGCTGAATTAAGTCGCATGATAAAGCAGTATGATGAAATGCTTCATGCTAACTGGGATCTTGCGACTGAAGAACAAAAGACAAGGTTGCAGGTGATGAAAACAAAAGCCCAGCTGAATGATGAGGAAGGTACTGTTGATGATGGATTCCTGGAAGCATTAAATACATCAGCAGCAGAGGATTGGAAAGATGAAGAAACAGGTATTTAAGTTTCAGCCCTTTTCAAAGAAACAGCGCAAGGTGTTGAATTGGTGGTGTGATAACTCACCTGTAAAAGATGCAGATGGGATAATTGCAGATGGTGCTATCAGATCAGGAAAAACAATATCAATGTGCTTATCTTTTGTCATGTGGTCAATGTCCAATTTTGACGGGCAGAACTTCGGCATGTGCGGTAAGACTATTGGGTCATTCAGACGAAATGTTTTGTTCTGGCTGAAGTTGATGTTGAGAAGCAGAGGATATTCGGTTACAGATCACAGAGCTGATAACCTTCTGGTAGTCAGTCGTGGGGATGTAGAAAACTTTTACTACATCTTTGGTGGTAAAGATGAACGTTCGCAGGATCTGGTGCAGGGTATCACATTGGCTGGTGTGTTCTTTGATGAAGTGGCATTGATGCCAGAATCATTTGTCAATCAGGCCACTGGACGTTGTTCTGTTGATGGTTCAAAGATGTGGTTCAACTGTAACCCTGACGGGCCGTACCATTGGTTTAAACAGAACTGGATAAATAAGTGCAAGGAAAAGAACATCCTGTATCTGCATTTTACAATGGATGATAACCTGTCATTGTCTGAGAAAATCAAGACAAGATACAGGAGCATGTACACCGGGGTGTTCTATAAGCGGTATATCCTTGGATTATGGGCTGTTGCTGAGGGAATTATTTATGATATGTTCAGTGAAGATGAACATGTTGTTAAATATGATGAGATCAAAGGCAAGCTGATAAATAACCCTTCATGCAGATATGTGTCATGTGACTATGGTACCCAGAACGCTACTGTATTCCTGTTATGGAATAAGGCTACTGATGGGAATTGGTACTGCGTCCGGGAATATTACTATTCAGGACGTGACAAGTCAAAACAGAAAACTGATGCAGAATATGCAGAAGACTTGAAAAAGTGGCTGGGTGAAACCAAAATCAGGGCAATGATTGTGGATCCATCAGCTGCTTCTTTTATTGCGGAACTGAGAAAACGAAAATATAAAGTATTGAAAGCAAGAAATGATGTACTGGATGGTATCAGGCTGGTTGCTACACTGCTGAACCTTAAAAAGCTGTTCTTCTGCAATAGCTGCGAAAACACTATTGCTGAGTTTCAGTCATACATCTGGGATGAAAAGGCGGCAGACAGGGGAGAAGATAAACCAGTGAAACAGCACGATCATGCAATGGATGCTGTCAGATACTTTGTTTATACGATTTTGAGTAATCAGCTGGCAAAGCTGAAAACTATGAAAGGTTGATAGTTATGCGTGTATTTACATTACCAGCTGAGAACTGGAATGAATTGAGTATTGATAAGCAGGTTATCCGACACCTGATATTAAAACACAGGAGTCTTGTGGATCACCTGATTACTCTTGAAGACTACTATGAGGGAAAACATAAGATCCTGAATGATAAGAACCGGGAGAACAAATTGGTATGCAACCATGCAAAGGATATTTCTGATACTGCCAGTTCATACTTTATCGGTAACCCGGTTACATATAAGGCACAGACAGATATCACAGACCTGACGGATAAGTTAGAATACGCCGGAGCAGATGAAGCTGATGGTGACAACGGTCTGGATCTGTCAATCTTTGGCAGGGCTTATGAATACATCTACACCAAAAAAGATGAAACAGACCTGATGATAAAGAATTTGTCACCAGCGAATACCTTTGTTGTGTATGATGATACGATTGAACAGAATGAACTGTTTGCTGTATATTACTATGCAAAACGTGATGATTCTGACCGGACAGATATAAAGTATATTGCTACTGTAGTTACGGAACATTACAAGTATATTCTGAACATCCAGAACGTTGATGGTATTCAGCCCACCTATGAACAGGCTGAACCACATTATAAAGGTGAAGTTCCCATCATTGAGTACCTAAACAATAAGATGGGGCTGGGTGATTTTGAACTTCAGATACCATTAATTGATGCATACAACGCATTAATGAGTGACCGTGTGACGGACAAGGAACAGTTTATTGATGCTATCCTTGCCATATATGGAACACTGTTATCAGATGGTGATGAGTATGACGAAGAAGGGAACAAGATCAGTGATTCTGCTGACGAAGCACAGAAAGAACTGAAGAAAAAGAAGATTCTGGAACTGCCTGACGGTACGAAAGCAGAGTATCTGACAAGAACCTTTGATGAAAACGGCGTTGAGATCCTGAAGAAAGCTATTGAGCAGGATATCCATAAGTTTTCACATATCCCTTGTATGTCGGACGAGAGTTTTGGCGGTAATGTTTCCGGGGTGGCTATGGAATTTAAGCTGCTGGGGATGGAGAACATAACCAAGATTAAGACCCGGTATTACAAAAAGGGTCTGAGAAAGAGACTGAGAATATTTGCTAATTTTTACGCAAATAAGGGAATCAATTTTGATGTGGCTGGTATTGTTCCTACATTTACCAGGGCATTACCGAAGAATCTGTTAGAGATCAGTCAGATTGTATCTAATCTGTGGGGTAAGGTTGGAAAGAAAACGTTACTGGCCCAGATTCCTTTTGTGGATGATCCAGAAGAAGAACTGAAGACTGTGGAGAAAGAAGCAGAGGATGATTTGAAACGGCAGCAGGAAATGTTTTCTATGACGGCAAACACGCCGCCGGATGATACAGATACATCTGATTCTGATGAGCCTGATAGCAGTCAGGATGATAAAAAGGATCCTAAAAAGAAAGATGGAAAGGTAAATGAATAATGAACGATACTGGATAGATAGGGCAAATTATCTCATATATCATCATATGCGTGATGCTGAACAGACAGCGGATGAAATAGCCACGTTATATAGAAAAGCGTCTAAATGGCTGATATATGAAGCCAGAAAGATATTTGACAGGTATCAGAACAGTCATGGTCTGACAGAAGCAGAAGCAAGGCGGCTGATTAGTCAGTTACAGGATTCTTCTTCATTGGAAGAACTGAAAAGACTGTTAGAGCAGGATGGAAGAAACCGTGAGATACTGGCACAGCTGGATGCACCAGCGTATCAATTCAGAATTGACCGATTAAGACAGATACAGAATCAACTTGATATTGTGATGAACAATGTTTACCAGCAGGAAAAAATACTTGCTGGTGATTTTTTTGTGGATCTGGCGAATGATTCTTATTACAGACAGATTTATGAGATACAGCACAATACATCATATGCTTTCAGTTTTGCTCATATAGACAGGAAACAGATTGATAAAGTCATTTCTATACCTTGGAGTGGAAAACATTATTCTGAACGTCTGTGGAAGAATAGTAAAACACTGACAAAAGCAATTAAAGAAGAACTACTGATTGACCTGATTACTGGACGGCCTGAAAATGAAGCCGTGAAAATTATTGCAAATAAATTTGACCAGGGGATTTTTGAAGCAAGGCGTTTGGTTCGCACAGAAGC
>ERZ1034713.1473-NODE-1473-length-10155-cov-36.943366_pt1 | contig 10155 bp, 7 predicted proteins | sample MGYA00520692_ERZ1034713 | MGnify/ENA primary metagenome ERZ1034713 (study PRJEB33766, sample SAMN09781717) | gut metagenome | biome: gut microbiome | host: Homo sapiens | place: Madagascar | study: EMG produced TPA metagenomics assembly of the PRJNA485056 data... | reverse complement strand
AGTTCTTCCACACCTTCAACTCCCTGCACGACGCCCACAAGCAGATCGTCATCGCTTCCGATCGCCCCGCCAAGGAGATCAAGAGCCTGGAGGAGCGTCTGCGCACCCGCTTTGAGTGGGGTCTGACCGCCGATGTGCAGCCGCCGGATTTTGAGACCCGCGTTGCCATCGTGAAGCGCAAGGCAGAGCTGCTGCATCTGGATCTGCCCGAGGACGTGGCAGAGTTCATTGCCAACCACCTGAAAAACAACATCCGTCAGCTGGAGGGCGCGGTGAAAAAGCTGAACGCCTATTATATGCTGGAGGGCATCCAGCCGGTGATCAGCGTGGCGCAGAACGCCATCAAGGACATCCTCAACGAGACCCAGCCGGTGCCGGTGACCATTGAAAAGATCATCGGCGAGGTGTCCCGCACCTTCAACGTGTCCCCTGCCGACATCCGGGGCACCAAGCGCAACGCCAATGTGGCTTCTGCCCGGCGCGTTGCCATCTATATCCTGCGGGAAGTCACCGGCATGAGCATGGAGGAGATCGGGCGGGAATTCTCCGGCCGCGACCACTCCACCATCGTCTACTCCCTCAAGACCATGGAGCGGGACATGAAGAACGACCAGCACCTGCGCGAGACCGTGAGCGATATCATCAAGAACGTGAAGGCCTGAGCCGGGGAAAGCAGGGCAAAAGTCATACTCATTCCAGGGTGTAACCCCAAAATATGGGGAGAAAACGGAACAAAAGGGGGAAAATAAGTCTATATCTTGTGGCAAAAAGGCGAAGCTTTCCACACTTTCCACTTAGTTTTCAACATTTAACATCAGTTCTTCACATCGGCTGTGGAAAGAAACACCGTTCCCCACCTTTCAACATTTCCTTCACGAGTCTTCCACAACCCGGTGGAAAGCCAAAGCCCCGCATCCCGGCAAGACATTTCCGGGTTTTCAACATCTTCCCCACCCCCTACTACGGTTACTACAACAAGTTCAATATATTACTGCCTTCCGGCAGCAGCCCAAAGGGCAGGGATCAAGCCGGAAGTGTGAAAAAAGGAGAGATACTGTTTTGAACATCGTCTGCGATAAAACGCTGCTCAGTGCAGCCATCGACGGCGTTTCCAAAGCTGTCACCATGCGCTCGTCCATCCCGGTGCTGGAGGGCATTCTGCTGAAGGCCGAAGGCTTTCAGCTCACCCTGACCGGCTACGATCTGGAAATGGGCATCGTGACCACCATCGAAGCCAACATCAAAGAACCCGGCGAGATCGTGCTGAATGCAAAACTGCTCAGCAGCATGATCAGCCGGATGCCGGCAGGTCAGATCAGCATTGTGGCTGCGGATAACGGCAAAACCACCATCCAGAGCGGTGTGGCACAGTTCGAGATCCAGTCCATGCCGGCTACCGATTTCCCGGATCTGCCCAACACCGGCGCAGAGCAGACCCTGACCATCAAGACCGGCGTGCTGCGGGATATGATCGACCGCACCCTGTACGCCGTCAGTCAGGACGAGAAAAAACCCGCCCATACCGGCGAACTGTTCGAGATCGAGCTGGACAAGCTGACCATGGTGGCGCTGGACGGTTACCGCCTTGCCATCGTGGAGCGCCCCATCACCGCCGTGAAGGATATCCGCATCATCGTGCCCAGCAAGACCATGACCGAGGTGTCCCACCTGCTGGCCAACGACGACGAGGAGGACGTGCACATCAGTGCCAACCGCCGCTATGTGGTGTTCACCACCGCTGGTTACACCATCATGAGCCGCCTGATCGAGGGCGAGTTCCTGAATTACCGCAATGTCATCCCTGCCGGAAGCCGCACCCGGGTGACCATCGACACCAAGGACTTCATCTCCACCATCGAGCGCGCCTCTCTGATTATTACAGAGCGTTTAAAAAATCCCCTCCGCATTTCCTTTACAGAGGGTAAAGTCGTGGTGCGCTGCCAGACCAACCTTGGCCGCGTGGTGGACGAGTTCAGCGCCGCCTGCGAGGGGGACGAGGTGGAGATCGGCTTCAACAACCGCTATCTGCTGGATGCGCTGCGCAACGCCCGCACCGAGCAGGTGCGCATGGAGATCAGCGGCCCGTTGAGCCCGGTCAAGGTGCTGCCGGTGGAAGGCAACGACTTTTTGTATCTGGTCCTGCCGGTACGGTTCAAAAACGACTAAGGAGCGCGTTTTATGCAGAAGATTCTCATTCATACCGAATTTATCAAGCTGGATGCCCTGCTCAAATTTGCCGGTCTGTGCGAGACCGGCGGCGAAGCCAAGGAGCTGGTGCAGGGCGGTGCTGTGAAGGTGAACGGCGAGGTTTGCACCATGCGGGGCAAAAAGTGCCGCGCCGGGGACGTCATCGAGCTGGACGGACAGAGCGTAGAGATCGGGCAGGGCCAGTAAATGCGTCTGCTTTCGCTGGAAGTACAGAATTATCGCAATATCCGCGCCGCGCGGCTGGAACCCGGGCGGGAGCTTACCGTCATCTGCGGCAACAACGGTCAAGGTAAGACGAACCTTTTAGAGGCCATCTGGCTGCTGACCGGCGGCAAAAGCTTCCGGGGCGGCAAGGATACCGAGCTTGTGCGCCGGGGGGAAGCATTCGCGGTGCTGGAAGCCGACACCCAGCGGGACCGGCCGGAAGGCTGTGCGCCCGCCGAGCCTGCCCACATCCGCATGACCGTGGGCACCCCGGAGGCCGCAAAGCCCGGCCGCTATGCGGCGGTAAACGGCGCAGCGCCCAAGCGGGCGGCGGCGCTGGCGGGCAGCTTTCCGGCGGTGGTGTTCGACCCCGGCCACCTGAGCCTTGTCAAGGGGGCTCCGGAGGGGCGGCGCAAGTTTCTGGACGCTGCGCTGTGCCAGCTGTACCCCGGGTATCTGGCAAGCTACCGCCGCTATGTGCGGGTATTACAGCAAAAAAATGCGCTGCTGCGCCACTCTGTAACCGGGCAGGAGCGCCCCTACGCGGAAAAGCGCACCCTGCTGGAAGTGCTCAACACCGAACTTGCCGTGCAGGGCGAGGCTTTGCAGCAGCGGCGGCGGGAGTATCTGAAACTGCTGGCGCCCCGCGCCTGCGCCAACTACGCGGAGCTTTCCCACGGGGCGGAGCGGATGAGCATCCGCTATGCCGCCCAGTTTGCAACCGGCGGGCTTGCCGCACTGCTGCGCCAGCGGCAGGAGGAAGAACTGCGCGCCGGGCAGAGCCTGTGCGGCATCCACCGCGAGGACTTGGAGCTGCTGCTGGACGACCAGCCTGCCCGGGTGTATGCCAGTCAGGGACAGCAGCGCAGCGTGGTGCTGAGCCTGAAAATGGCCGAAGCCGCGGCGGCGGCGCAGATCACCGGGGAGCACCCGGTACTGCTGCTGGATGATGTGCTGAGCGAGCTGGACGAGGGGCGCAAGCAGTATCTGCTCACCTGCATGAAGGAAAAGCAGACCTTTGTGACCAGCTGCGATGACACGGACTTTTTAAAGACCGACGGCGAGGTGTACCGCATGGACGGCGGGGTGCTGAACCGGGTCTGACAACATGGAAAAATGTTGCAAAGGACACTGTATAAAAACTGTATTTTCATGGGTTTTATGCAAACGAAAGACACGGGAGAAAATACAATATGTATATTCATCTGGGGCGGGACTATGTCCTGAACGACCGTGATATCATCGGCATCTTTGATCTGGAGACCACCACCACCTCCCCCCGGGGGCGGGAGTTTCTGAACTACGCCCAGAAGAATGGGGCGGTGGTCAGCCTTTCGGACGAGCTGCCCCAGTGCTATGTGCTGGCAGACGGAGGGCTGGTGGATGCGGTGTATCTTTCGGAGCTGTCCAGCGCCGCCATGCGCCGCAGAGCGGAAAAGATGGTGGAGTGAAATTTGCGGAAAACGGGCGGAAGATCCACAGAAAAAAGAGGGATGGGAAAGCCCCGGAACTGCCCGGAAAGCCGCACCGTGCCAGCTGGAACGCCCTGTGCGGACAGCGCGTGAAAACACAACAAAACGGCGAGAAAAAAGTACACTATGGTGTACCGGTTCCCGCTTTGCTATAATTTGAAAAAACAAACGCAAAAATGAACAAAAGGGAGAAAGGATATGGCAGAAGAAATCATTACCAGTACAAATGCCGATACCGTAACCGACCACGAGTATAACGCCAGCGAAATTCAGGTGCTGAAGGGTCTGGAGGCGGTGCGCAAGCGCCCGGGCATGTATATCGGCTCCACCGGTGAGCGCGGTCTGCATCATCTGGTGTACGAGATCGTGGACAACGCCATTGACGAGGCGCTGGCCGGTTACTGCGACCACATCGAGGTCAAGATCCTGAAGGACAACATCATTCAGGTCACTGATAACGGCCGCGGCATCCCCGTGGACATTCAGGCCGATACCGGTCTGCCCGCTGTCACCGTGGTGTACACCATCCTGCACGCCGGCGGCAAGTTCGGCGGCGAGAACTCCGGCTACAAGGTGGCCGGTGGTCTGCACGGCGTGGGCGCCTCGGTGGTCAACGCCTGCTCTGAGTGGCTTACCGTCAACGTGCGCCGCGACGGCAAGGAGTACGAGCAGACCTTCCGGCGGGGCGACCCGGACGGTGAACTGAAGTGCATCGGCACGGTAGCCGAGGGCGTCACCGGTACCCGGGTCACCTTCAAGCCCGACCCGGAGATGTTCAAGGACACCACCGTCTACGACTTCGACACGCTGGAAAAGCGCCTGCGGGAGGAAAGCTTCCTGAACGCCGGTGTCAAGATCACCCTGACCGATGAGCGTCAGCTGTACACCCCCGTGCTGGAGGATGGGCAGGAGGGCGACCCCTGCTACCGCTCCGAGGTGATGTGCTACGAGGGCGGCATCAAGAGCTTTGTCACCTATCTGGGCGAAAAGCGCAAGCTGGAAGTGCTGCACCCCAACGTCATCTACCTCAAGGGGCAGACCGACCGCGGCGTGGCAGAGATCGCGCTGCAGTACAATTCCAGCTACAACGAGCTGCTTTTGAGTTTTGCCAACAACGTCAACACCCCGGACGGCGGCACCCATGAAGAGGGCTTCAAAGCCAGCCTGACCCGCGTGTTCAACGATTACGGCCGCAGCCACGGCCTGCTGAAGGACAAGGACGAGAACCTGTCCGGCGCAGACGTGCGCGAAGGCCTGATCTGCGTCATCTCGGTCAAGCTGCAGGAGGCCGAATTTGAGGGCCAGACCAAGGCAAAGCTGGGCAATACCGAGATCCGTACCCTCGTTTCCAACATGGTCTACTCCAAGCTGATGGAGTTCTTTGAGGAGAACCCCGGCGTGGCAAAGGCCATTTTTGAAAAGGCCACGCAGGCCGCCCGCGCCCGCGCCGCCGCCAAAAAGGCCCGTGAGCTGGTGCGCCGCAAGAGCGCGCTGGAAACCAGCCGGATGCCCGGCAAGCTGGCAGACTGCCGCGAAAAAGACCCCAGCCGCACTGAAATTTTCATCGTCGAGGGCGACTCTGCAGGCGGCTCTGCCAAGATGGGACGTGACTCTGCCATTCAGGCCATTCTGCCGCTGTGGGGCAAGATGCTGAACGTGGAAAAGGCCCGGGCCGATAAGATTTACGGCAACGACAAGCTGATGCCGGTGGTGCTGGCACTGGGCTGCGGCATCGGTGACGAGTTCGATATCTCCAAGCTGCGGTACGACAAGGTGTTCATCATGGCCGATGCGGATGTGGACGGTTCCCACATCTGCACCCTGATGCTGACCTTCTTCTTCCGCTATATGCGCCCCCTCATCGAGCAGGGTCATGTGTATGTGGCACAGCCGCCCCTGTTCAAGGTGCAGAAGGGCAGCACCATCAAGTACGCCTACAACGACGCGGAAATGGCGATCCTCTCGCAGGAGATGCCCGGCGCAAAGGTGAACCGCTACAAGGGCCTTGGTGAGATGAACCCCGAGCAGCTGTGGGAGACCACCATGAACCCGGACAACCGGGTCATCGTGCAGATCACCATTGAGGATGCCGAAAAGGCCGATGAAGCCTTTACCATCCTGATGGGCGATCAGGTGGAGCCCCGCCGCCGCTTTATCGAGACCAACGCCCAGTACGCAAAGCTGGACGTGTAAGAAAACCCTCTCAGGCGCTGACGCGCAGAAGATGGGTAACGCCTCTTGAAACTTTTGCCCGCGCCCTCTCAGGCGCTCCCGCGCCAGCTCCCCCGAAGGGGGAGCCAAGCTGTAAAGTTCAGCACTAAAGTATTAGGCGCAATGAGAAAGTTTCCGGCAGTGCTCTTGGCTCTCCCTTTGGGAGAGCTGGCAAAGCCGACAGGCTTTGACTGAGAGGGCGAGGCTGTTTTCCGAGAAAAAAATCCCTTTCCTGTACAAAAGAGAGGGTCAAACCCTACGGAGGAACAAATGGAAGAAGATTATGTGATGATACCGGGCAGCGGAACCAAAAAGATCATCCGCGATGTCAAAAAGGAGATCGAGACGGCCTTCCTGGATTATTCCATGTCGGTCATCGTGTCCCGCGCCCTGCCCGATGTGCGGGACGGCTTGAAGCCCGTCCACCGCCGCATCCTGTACACCATGCATGAGCGCGGCAACGACCCCAGCCATGCATACCGCAAATCCGCCGATACCGTCGGTGCGGTGCTGGGCTCTTACCACCCCCACGGCGACGCATCGGTCTACGACGCCATGGTACGTCTGGCACAGGACTTCTCGCTGCGCTATCCGCTGGTGGATGGTCAGGGTAACTTTGGTTCTGTGGACGGCGACCCCCCGGCTGCTTACCGTTACACCGAGGCCCGCATGAGCCGCATGGCGGTGGAGATGCTGACCGATATCGAGAAGGACACCATCGACTGGGACCCCAACTTTGACGAGACCAAAAAGGAACCCAGCGTGCTGCCCTGCCGCTTCCCGAACCTGCTGGTCAACGGCAGTCAGGGCATCGCAGTCGGTATGGCTACCAACATCCCGCCCCACAACCTGAGCGAGGTCATTGACGGCTGCATCGCCTATATCGATGACCCGGACATCGACCTGCCCGGCCTGATGGAGCACATCAAGGGCCCGGACTTCCCCACTGCCGGCATCATCATGGGGCGCAGCGGCATCCGCGCCGCCTACGCCACCGGACGCGGCAAGATCACCCTGCGCGGACGCGCCACCATTGAGGAGACCAAGAATGGACGCACCCAGATCGTCATTACCGAGATCCCCTATATGGTCAACAAGGCGCGCCTCATTGAGCACATGGCAGACCTTGTCAAGGAAAAGCGCATCGAGGGCATCACCGGCCTGAATGATGAGACCAACCGCAAGGGGATGCGCATCGTGGTGGATATCCGCAAGGACGCCAATGCACAGGTCATCCTGAACCAGCTGTACCAGTACACCCAGCTGCAGGATACCGTGGGCGTCATCATGCTGGCCATCGACCACAAGGTGCCCAAGGTGCTCACCCTGAAGCAGATGCTGCAGAAGTATGTGGAGTTTCAGGATGAGGTGGTGCGCCGCCGCACCCAGTACGACCTGAAAAAGGCCAAGGAGCGCGCCCACATTCTGGAAGGCCTGAAGAAGGCCACCGACATCGTGGACGAGCTGATCGCCACCATCCGCGCCTGCAAGGGCGGCATGGCAGAGGCCAAGGCTGCCATCATGGAGCAGTTCGGCTTTGATGACCCGCAGGCAGATGCTATCGTCAAGCTGCAGCTGGGCCGTCTGGCCGGTCTGGAGATCCTGAAGATCGAGGAAGAGCTGGCCGGTCTGCACGCCAAGATCGAGGACTGGGAAGCCATTCTGGCCGATGACGCCCGGGTGCTTGCCATCGTCAAGGACGAGCTGCTGGAAATGAAGAAGCGCTTCGGCGACGAGCGCCGCACCGAGATCCAGTCCGTGACCGGTGAGGTGGATATCGAGGATCTGATCGCCGAGGAGCAGTGCGTTTATACCCTGACCGAGGCCGGTTATATCAAGCGTCAGCTCAAGGCCACCTATCAGGCACAGCGCCGCGGCGGACGCGGCATCTCCGGCATGACCCGCAAGGAAGAGGACATCGTGCAGGAGATGTTCGTAGGCTCCACCCACGACTATGTGCTCTTTGTCACCGACCGGGGCCGCCTGTTCCGCATCAAGGGCTACACCATCGCCGAGGGCAGCCGCACCAGCAAGGGCATGAACATCGTCAACCTGCTGCAGCTGGCTGAGGGCGAAAAGGTCACCAACATGATCTGCCAGAGCAAGGACGCCGAGCAGTCGGGCGGCTATGTGACCATGGTCACCAAGCAGGGTCTGATCAAGCGCACCCCGCTGGAACAGTACGCCAACATCCGCAAGAGCGGCCTGATCGGCATTGCCCTGAACGAGGGCGATGCGCTGGCTTGGACTCGCCTGACCTCCGGCCACGATATGCTCATCGTTGCCACCCGCAACGGTCAGGCCATCCGCTTCAACGAGGAGAACGCCCGCCCGATGGGCCGTAACGGCCACGGCGTGCGCGCCATCCGTCTGGCAGAGGGTGACGAGGTCGTCGGCGTGTGCATCTGCCGCGAGGGCGGCACGGTGCTGACCGTGACCGAGAACGGCAAGGGTCGCCGCTCGGATATCGACACCTACCGCATCACCGCACGCGGCGGCAAGGGCATCCGCAACTACGATGTGAGCCGCGACAAGGTTGCCGCCGTGAAGATCGTGGATGATGTGGACGATGTGCTGCTGAGCAGTCAGGAGGGCATCATCATCCGTCTGCACGCCAACGAGATCCCGCTGCAGAGCCGCTATGGCTCCGGCGTGCGGGTGATGCGTCTGGGCGAGAACGACAAGGTGATGGTGCTGGCACGCACCGACCACGACGACGAGGCACAGACCGAGAAGATCGATGCTTCCGAAGCCGATGCCGAGCCCACCGCCGAGCAGCTGGCCGAGATGGAGGCTGCCGATGCAGCCGCCGCCACCGAAGCCCCGGAGGCAGACCCCGAAGAGAAGGAATAATAGCACAGCGCACGCGAAAATACTTTTTCCGCTGAATCGCTGCAAAGCCCACGCAGGCCGTATGCTTGCCCGCGTGGGCTTTTTTGCAGCACAGGCACAGCGGACAAAACGGAAAGTGAGGAAGGCAGATGGCAGAGGAAAAATGCCCGGAGATCAGCGTGATCGTGCCGGTGTACAAGGTGGAAAAATACCTGAACGCGTGCATAAACTCGATCCTTGCGCAGACGTTTGCACAGTTTGAGCTGATCCTTGTGGACGATGGCTCCCCGGACGGCTGCCCTGCCCTGTGCGATGCTGCCGCTTTGCGGGACGACCGTGTGCGGGTGATCCATCAGAAGAACGGCGGTGTGGGGGCTGCGCGCAATACCGGTCTGGATGCCGCAAAGGGAAAGTGGATCACCTTTGTGGACTCGGACGATACCGTTGCGCCGCGCTATCTGGAAGCGATGTATCGAAAAGCAGTAGCAGAGCAGGCGGATGCAGCCGTCTGCGATTTTCGGCTGACGGACGAAAGCGGCAAAGACAAGCACCGTGTGGAACGCTTGATAAAAGACGAAACGCTGACCCGGCACGAAGTGCTCAGCAAGATGATGCTGGCACCGTTTCCGGGAATGTGCTGCAAGCTGTACCGCACGGAACTGATCGGCGCACATCGTTTTGGAAACAGAACGATCGGCGAGGATGCGACCTTTCAGGTCGAGGTCTTTTCGGAGGCAAATAAAGTGGTCTGCATTGCACAGGCTCTGTATGACTACCGGCAGGTCACGGAAAGCGCTATGCACAGCAAGCGCACCGTGCGGAACCTGGAAGATCAGGTGGCGGCGAACTATGCCATGTTCACCTGTGCCCGGGAGCAGGGACTGACGGACGTGCTGTGCGTATATTACTGGCTGATCGTAAAGTATTTTGTGCAGAACTGGCGCGCCATCACCCCGGCAGAGCGCAAAAGCCCGCAGGCACAAAGGGCGCTGGAATGCCGCCGCACCGCATGGCAGCAGCTGAAGCAGAGCGGCGCAGTGACCCCTGCACACGTCTTTCAGGCAGCGGTGCACCGTGTCGCACCGGCGCTGTACCTCAAGTTGAAGCACGGGGAAAAGAAATGATGTGCCCTGCGGGCATGGCGGGAAGCTTTGCGGTTTGACCGGAAAGCTCCTGCTTGCCGCAAGCGTGCAGGGACGCTCCGCTGGGCCAGAGGCAGGGAGGGGTG
>ERZ1034713.1470-NODE-1470-length-10185-cov-5.817868_pt1 | contig 10185 bp, 8 predicted proteins | sample MGYA00520692_ERZ1034713 | MGnify/ENA primary metagenome ERZ1034713 (study PRJEB33766, sample SAMN09781717) | gut metagenome | biome: gut microbiome | host: Homo sapiens | place: Madagascar | study: EMG produced TPA metagenomics assembly of the PRJNA485056 data... | reverse complement strand
AAAATAGAAAAACTTGAAGAAAGTCAAGAAGAGCTTTACAAATTACGTTCATTGATGTTTTCATTGGAAAATAATCAATTACAAGAAATCAATGAAAATAGAGATCATGAATCATTTTTATCAAAAATATCTAATAAGAAAAAAATAGTATTTATTGGTGGCCATATTAACTTAATTAATGCTTTAAAAAATAAATATTCTCATATGATTTTTATTACCGGTGAAAAAGCCGTTTCTCATCAAGTTATTAGTCATGCAGACTATGTCTTCTTTTTTTATAACTTTTTAAGTCATACATTGTATTATAAGGTGATGAATTTACTTTATAATAATCGAAATGTTAAATGGGATTATATTTCAGCAAGAAATTTAAATTTAGTAGAAATGGATTTATATCAAAAATTAACTAAGAAATAGGAGGAAGTATATTATGTATTATGATGAATCATTTGAACCAGAAGAAATTGAAAAACAACACGAAGAATTATTACGTATTTTTTTAGAAGATATTTCACATTTATCTGATAAAACAATTAGAAAACATATTGATAATGTTGCATTTTTTATCAATGATTATTTGGTTTATTATAATGGAGCAAATTATGAGGAAGTAAATGAAGAAATAGATTCATTTTTCAGTGACTTCTTTATTAGAAAATGTATGTGGTCTACGCCAAATTCGACAAAAGAAACAGCGGCTAGTCTTAAAAAATTCTATAAATCAATGATGGATCATGGAAAATTTGGAAAGGAAGACTACAAACTTTTATGTAATACAATCAAAGAAGAAATGGAAAATTGGCAACAACTTTGTGATGATTATAATAATGGATCGTACAATTCATTTATGTTTTAAAAAATTGCAAGAATTAAATCTTGCAATTTTCATTTTCTAGACATAATACATTAAGTTTTTCATCATGCAATAAATAACTCTTTCCATAAACAGTTTCATGATTATTGTTTATTAAAAGATAGCTACCATCTTCTAAAACTAAAAAACAATGATTAATACTATCTGGGTAGGTGATTTCTTCAAATAATTTTTGACCATCTAAATAGTAATTTTTAACCATTTGATAATGAGGTAAGATATTTTGCTTTGTTAAATTTAGACCAGGTAACCATCTTTTAAAATGAAGATCAATTGCTTCTCCAGATTCTTCAGGTTGTACGTAAGCCGTTTTAGCGCTATTCATACTTCCTGCACTTATGCCAATAACAATTCCTTGAAAATCTTTTATTTTGTCTTTTAAATTAATCTCTTTAAAATATTGATTTTGAGTAGGAACATGCCCACCCGCTAAAACAATAACATCATAATTTAGAAGTTTTTCCTTTGAAAGAGAATAACGCTCATCATAAAGATCTAATGTTTCTAGAGATAGATTTTCTTTAAGTAAAGCATTCTTAAAAAATTACACATTTCATCATTTCTTTGATAAGCTATTGGATTAGCAGCAATCAAGCAACATCGGCTTTGTTTTTTCCAATAAGATTTTAAGTTTTCAACAAAATGATTTCTATGATCTAGACCTTCTACATGATAAGAATGATCCAAAGGACCAGTAGGGCTACTTGTAAGAAAAATAATCATATTCACACCACCTTTATATTATTTTAAAAATTAATTTAGAAAATGTCAAAAAATAAAGTTGATATAATTTAATGACTAATTATTCATTGGACAATCTGTCCAATGAATTAAAATAAAAGAAAGTATATAATAATAACAGAAAAGAAGTATTTGTGAATTAAATGTGAGACAAAACTGAGACAAATATGAAACAAATTCGAGACGAAATAAAGAAGGACATATGATACAATTTATTTGTAACCAATCTAGATAAGTTACCTCAAATAAAAAAGAAAGTAGGTAATAATAATTGATCCTAACAAATAACTTAACACCCGATAGTGCCTGTCGTTCCTTCTTCAGTAATGATACCTATTTTACTTCTTTTTCTAATGCCATCTTGTTTGATGGAAAACAAGTCATTCATCCTGAAAGACTTGTTCGTTATGAAAATGATATGTCACTTATTATCGATGATACAAAGAGTGCAGAAGATAAAAAAAGAAGAAGGGACATTGTCGTAAAAACAGATGTTGATGGTGTCTGTTGTCTCTTGAGTATTGAACATCAAAGTACGATCGATAAAAATATGGTGATACGATGTAGCAACTATGAAATGTTGGAGTATTTAAAACAGTTAAAAAACAAAAAGCTTAAAAGATTAGTTCCTCAAGTTATGATTGTTTTTATACAGGAGATAAAAAATGGAATACCCCTTTAGAATTAAATGATTACTTTGATATACCAGAAGAATTAAAAGAATATGTTAATGATTGGAAAATCAAAGTTGTCGATGTCAAAGAAATAGATACCAGTAAGATCAAAGATGAACAAACAAGATATTTTATAGAAGCTATCCAAGAGATGTATAAAGGAAACTATGAGGGATTACATCGAAGAATAAAGATGAATAGAGATAACTTTATTTATGCAGCCATCATTACAGGAAGCTTAGATTTAATTAGAGACTTACCAGAAGGAGATGAAATCGATATGTGTGAAGGAATGGAAAGAATGGCAGAAGGATTTAGAAATGAAGGACGTATTATTGGAAGAAGCGAAGGACTTATGGAAGGTGAAAAAAGAGAAAAGAAAACAACACTATTATCATTATTGAAAGTAAAATTAGGAAACGTATCAAATCAACTCGAACAAGCGATACAAAATAGCTCAATAGAAAAACTCAATACATTAACACTTTCAATTTTTGATATCACAAACGAAGATGACGTTTTAAAAATCATTAATTAATAAGTTAATATACAAACAAGAAACCCCAAGACATTTTATTTAGCTTGCTTTTTTTATAAAAAAGAAAAGTACGACAAAATTGTACTTTTCTTTCGTTTATTTTTTTGATAACGTTTCAATAAACTCATTTAAACGATTAAGCCATTGATCATGTTTATTGATTTTAATTGTTATTTTATTATCTAAAGATTTAAAGGCTGGCTTTGTAAAAAGTTGATTAGCAAGCAAGAATAATTTATCACCTGAAATTGTTTCAAAAGCGTTTGGTGAAAAGATAATTTCTAGTTGTTTACCAGAATCTTTAATATCTTCAATAATAGAATAATGTGAAAGAATTTCAAGTTTTCTCTTTTCAATCAATGTTAAAATAGCTTCTGGTAAATTTCCATAATAATCATCAAATTCCGCTTTTAAACTATTAAGTTCACTCATTGTTTTTGCTTTATCTAATCTTTGATACAATTCAAGTTTTTCATAATCACTTTCTACATAGTCATCAGGAATATAACCATCTACACTCACATTTAAGTTTTTAACCTCTTCTTCAGGCTTTTCATCTTTATGCATTCTTACATTGATGGCATCTTGTAAGATTTTCATATACATTTCAAAACCAATATCATCAATAAACCCAGCTTGTTTACCCCCAAGAATATCTCCTGAACCACGAATTGATAAATCACGCATGGCAATTTTATAACCACTACCAAGTTCAGTAAATTCTTTAATCGCTTTTAAACGTTTTAATGCATCATCTTGAATAGACTTATCCTTTTTATAAAGAAGATAAGCATAAGCGCCTCTTTCACTACGACCTACACGTCCTCTAATTTGATAAAGTTGGGCTAAACCAAATTTATCAGCATCTTCAACAATCATCGTATTGGCATTAGGAATATCAATTCCTGTTTCAATAATTGTTGTACAAATAAGAACATTAAATTCTTTATTCATAAAACGAAGCATAACATCTTCTAGTTCATTTTTATCCATTTGACCATGTCCTATAGCTACTTTTGCATTAGGAACAGTAGAAGAAATTTTATAAGCTACATTAGCGATTTGATCTGTTCGATTATAAAGATAGAAAACTTGTCCATCCCTAGCGAGTTCTCTTTCAATAACTTGTTTAATTAACGTATTATTTTTTTCAACAACATAAGTTTGTACAGGTAATCTATTTTTAGGTGGTGTATCGATTTTCGATAATCCTCTAATTCCCATTAAAGACATTTGTAATGTACGAGGAATTGGTGTAGCTGAAAGAGAAAGAACATCAATGGTTTCACGGTATTCTTTGATTTTTTCTTTTTGTTTAACACCAAAACGTTGTTCTTCATCGATAACAAGTAACCCTAAATCATTAAACGCGACATCTTTTGATAAAATACGATGTGTTCCTATTAATAAATCAATTTTACCTTCTTTAACTTCTTTTAAAATACGTTTCTTTTCTTTAGAAGAAGTGAAACGATTGAGTAAAGCAATTTCTACAGGAAAATTTTTAAAACGTTCGGTGGCTGTTTTAAAATGTTGCATTGATAAAATAGTTGTTGGACAAAGAAAAGCTACTTGTTTATGATCTAAAATTGCTTTAAAAGCACCTCGTAAGGCCACTTCAGTTTTACCAAAACCAACATCTCCACATAAAAGACGATCCATTGGTTGAGGTTTTTCCATATCCAATTTAATCTCATCAACACTTCTTTGTTGATCAGCAGTTAAAGCATAACCAAATTGATTTTCAAAATCAATTTGTAATTCATTATCCTTAGAAAAAGCAAACCCTGGTGAAGACATTCTTTTAGCATATAATTCTATTAATCGATCAGCAATATCATCAATTTTATTTTTAGCCTTTTGTTTAGCTTTTGTCCATTTGCTACTTCCAAGAGCATGGATCATTGGTACTTTACCATCAGCACTTGCATACTTACGAATCATTTTAAATTGTTCAACTGGAATATAAAGCGTATCATCTCCAGCATAAGCCACATATAAATAATCTTTATGATATCCTTTAACATCAAGTGTTTTAATTCCTAAATATTGCCCTATTCCATAGCTATCATGAACAACATAATCACCAACATTTAATTCTTGGAAGTTACGTAATGTTTTAGCATCTTTAAATCTAAAATATTTTGTTTTAGAAACATTGACTTTTCCAAATAATTCATTGGCTGTTAAAATAACTACTTTTTCTTCAATAAGTTCTAATCCTAATGCAAGTTTTCCTACATAAAGATTAATACCTGGATAAATTACTTCATCAATTCCTACAAGTGTATATTTCATTTCATGACGATCAAAAAGTTCCACCATCAATTGAAGTTGATGTTTATTTTCTAGAGAAATTAAAATTTGACTATTCTTTAAATAATCATTGATTTGTTGGATGACACGTTTTTCATCATCTCGATTAAACATCACATCGTGACTTAAAAAGACAACATCATCTTTATTTGTTGTAAAGGTATTAATGGCTTGATAGTTATCTTTAATAATGCTATCAAAGTCTTGATAAAGTTGATTATCTTTTAAAAAGCGTCCACTTTGGCTTAATTCTTGATAATAATAGAAGTTTTCTGAAATATAGTTTTTGATTTGAAAATGAATATCTTCTTCTTGACATAAAATAGTAATTGGATCATCTAAATAATCTTTAATACTCGTCACATTTTTAAAGAGATGATAATACGCATATTGACTACTATCTGTAGCATGTGCTTTTAAGTTTTCAATATCGATCATGATTTTTTCTTCAAAATCATCTTTAAATAAATCATCCATCTTTTGATATTGTTCTTCAAAAGAATCTTTGATTTGTGTAACAACTGAACCTACTTCTTGATCTAAATAAAGAAGATCGGTAGCTGGAATAATTTCAATTTCACCCACTTTTTCAATCGTTCTTTGTGTTTTTTCATCAAAAAATTTAATATAATCAATTTCATCATCAAAGAAATCGATACGAATAGGATGGTCATATTGCATTGAAAAAATATCAACGACTCCCCCACGTTTAGAAAAATAGAAAGGTTGATCAACACGTGTTGTATGCATATAACCTGCTTGCGCTAAAAATCTTTGTAAATCATAAACATCAATATGATCTCCTACTTTTAAAGTCATACAGTTTTTCTTAAAAACATCAACAGTTGGAACATATCGCATCACACTATGACCATGACTAATCAAAAGATGTGGACCAGGTCGTGTAAGTTGATACATCGTTCCTAATCTTTGTCCTAATAATTCTCCTGAAGCAGCTAAACTTTCAATACGATAAGATTCATCTACAGGAAAATAAAGAGCTTCATCAATCATTTGTGAAACTTGTTTATAAAGAAGATTAGCTTCATATTGATTTGATTTAACAATCAGCATATCTTTTTTTGAAGTCAAAAATGCGCTAGCAATCAGTAGCGCTTCGCTGTTGGAAGAATTGACAACGATATTTTGTTTATTCAATAAAGCATTAAATGCTTTATTATCTTTTAATAAATGTAGTATCTTTTTCATATGTGCCTCTAATTAAAACGATTCATTGCATGGTTAAATCCATGATCCAAATAATCAATGACTGCATCACTGGCATTTTCAATTCCTTGATTGATAGCATCTTGTTCATCTTTTGTAAAACGTGATAAAACATAATCAACAACTTTTATATATTTACTACGATCAATACCTACACGAATACGATTAAAATTTTGACTTCCAGTATGCAAGATAATATTTTTAATACCATTATGACCACCAGCACTACCACTTTGTCTTAAACGAAGCTTCCCTACTGGCATATCTAAATCATCATAAATAACTAAGATATCTTCTTGATTGATTTTAAAGAAATCCATGACTTGTCTAACAGATTCTCCAGATAAATTCATATAAGTTTGTGGTTTTAATAAAATCACATCTTCACCTTTATATTTACTTTTTCCATAAAGTCCTTTAAATTTGTTTTGTGTCATTTCAATATTTAATTTTTCACTTAAACGATCTAATACCATAAATCCTGTATTATGTCTTGTATTTTCATATTCTTTCCCAGGATTACCTAAACCAATAATTAATTTCATTTTTTACCTCTTTAATCCAAATATTTTCATCGAAATAGGAGCTAAATATGTGCGTGATTCATGATCATTATAAATCACTTCATATTCATCCATATCATTTATTTCAAAATCATAATACGAAGGATTAAAATATGCAACAATCTCTTGATATTTTCCTTTATTTTGTTTCACACAATATCTTAAAATACGATAATCAAAATGATTTGTACCTACATATTCATTTACTTCTTGAATTGTTTCATACTTAAATCCACCATTTTCTTTTCTAAGTTGAATCATTTGTTTAAGAGTTTCAATATCCTCTTGATTTTCATCAACTAAAGACCAATTGACTGCATTAATATGATCTAATGTATTATACGTATTTCCAAGTCCATCTTTACTACGATAGAACTCTTGACCACAATGAATAAAAGGAATTCCTTGTGATAAAATAAGTGCAACATTCAACATCAATTGTCTTTTCTTACGGGTTTCAAGTGGTTCATCTCCATTACTAATTGCAAATTTATCAAATGTTGTCGCATTATCATGGCATTCAACATAATTAATACTTTGATCAACATAGCTGTAGCGATTTGTATTTTTCATACATTCACCACCAATTTCACAATTATACATATTCCCCGCAAAATAACCTTTATCCTTTAAAGCAGAATCTCCACTACCACCCTTTAAAGTTTCACGATAATAATCATTAAAGAAGCCAATATTTAACATCTTACGATGATTATCTTGCATTCCTTTTTCATGATCATCCATAGCTGTAGGCATATTCCATCCTTCGCCATACATAATAAAACTATCATCTATTTTTGAAGCTTGATCATAAACTTGATTTAAGGTTTCAATATCAATAATACCCATTAAATCAAATCTAAAACCATCTACTCCATAAAGTTTTTGCCAACGCAAACACATATCTTTAATATATCGTCTTACCATTTGATGTCTTGATTCCAAATCATTTCCACACCAAGAACCATTAGACATTTCTCCATATTGATTCTTTCTAAAATAATACCCCGGTACTGTTCTTTCAAATGCACTTGTATAATAATCATACATATGATTATAAACAACATCCATCACCACTCTTAAACCTTTTTGATGAAATGTTGAAACCATATGACGACATTCTTTAACTCGCGAATAACCATCTTGAGGATCTAAAGCATAACTTCCTTCAGGAACATTGTATTGAATTGGATCATAACCCCAGTTATACATCACTGTAGGATGAAGTTCATCTACTGTCGCAAAATCATACATTGGCATGATTTGAACATGAGTGACACCTAAATCTACAAGATAATCAAACCCTGCTTTATTACCTTGTGGTGTAACTAAACCACTTTCTACTAAAGACATAAAAGTTCCTGGATGTGTTGCGTTAATTGTTTTAGACATAGTAAAATCACGAACACTTAATTCATAAATGATCGCTTCTGTTTTTCTTTTCATATGTGGTAAGTTTTCTAAATAAAGCGGTTCATTGATTTTATCAACATCAATGACAATATTACTATTACTATTAGCATTAGAAGCATAAGCATAAATATCTAATGTTTCATGAAAACTTTTATGATGACGAATCAAATAATTATATTCTTGATTATCCAAATCTCCTTGAATCGTTACTTCAAAAACCCCTTTTTCTTTTCTTTCCATTTGATAAGCTTCATTTCCTACTTTAACCATGACTTCTAAAGCCGTAGGAGCCCATACTTTGAAAGTTGTCTTTTCTTTTTGATAAAGAGGTCCTAATTTCCCATCATAATAAAATAATTCATCAAAATCATCCAATTCAGAAAGTCTTACATATTGTAAAATAGCACTTAAACCATAATTATCTACCATCTCATAATGATGCGTTAAATCAATATGAACATTTTTAAAATAATATTTAACACAAATATCATCTTCACATGTTTCAGCAACAGGAATTTCTACAAGTGTTTCTTTATTTAAATCTCTCAAATAAAATTTTGGAGAAATTCCCCTATAATATTTTTTTGAAAGTTTTACTTCTATTTTATTTAGCTCTATTAAATTGGCGAGCATACGTATTTTGCCTTTTTCCATTTTTAATCACCTAATCGTATTATACGCAAAATATATATTTTATTCAAACATCTTCTTTTTTGCTTTGATGTTCAAATTTTATGATATAATACCCTCGGTGATATAAATGAAAGTTGGTTTAGTATTAGAAGGTGGCGCTATGCGTGGTTTATACACAGCGGGTGTCATCGATACATTTTTAAAAGAAAAGATTGATGTTGATACAATTATTGGTGTTTCAGCAGGAGCTTTATTTGGAATGAATTATAAATCAAAACAAATAGGACGTGTTTTGAGATATAATAAAGCTTACGCTGGAAATAAAGATTATATGGGTGTTTATTCTTTTTTAAAAACAGGAAATGTCATGAATGAAGAATTTTGTTTTGAAAAACTGATTGATGATTTAGATCCAATTGATTATCAAAGTTATCAAGAATCTCCTGTTGATTTTTATGCTGTTGTGACAAATTTGCAAACAGGAAAAGCAGAATATAAGTTGTTGGATACTTTAGATAATTATGATCAAGTTGAATATTTAAGAGCATCAGGTTCAATGCCTTTTGTATCTCATATCATTCAAGTCAATGGTCATGAATATTTAGATGGTGGCTGTAGTGATAGTATTCCTATTAAAAAAATGTTAGAGATGGGTGTTGATAAAATCATTGTCGTTTTAACAAGACCCTTAGATTATCGTAAAAAGCCATCCAATAAACATCTTAATAAACTCTTTTATCATCAATATCCTCATTTTGTAGAAACTTTAAATAATCGTTATTTAAATTATAATGCGTCTTTAGATTTGATTACAAAATTAGAAAAAGAAAAGAAGATTTTTGTTTTAAGACCTAGTCAACTCATCCCTATTGGACGACTTGAAAAAGACAAAGAAGTCATTCAACAAATGTATGACTTAGGTGTAAGTGATTGTAATAACCAATTAGAAAACTTAAAAAAATACTTAAGAGGCTAAATTAGCCTCTTATTAATTGGTATTTAATTAAAAGTTCTTTAATTTCATCTGGTGAAACACATCCATTTTCACCTAGATGAATTGCTGGTTTCGTTTTACCATGAAAATCACTTCCACAATTGACACTCCCCATGTCTAAAGACAGGAGATTCTTGCTACCTGCCAACATTGTTGGCTGACCAGTTCATTTCTGATAGGTCGCAGTGCAAGATAGGGGTATGCCATTACCC
>ERZ1034713.1466-NODE-1466-length-10192-cov-3.387491_pt1 | contig 10192 bp, 9 predicted proteins | sample MGYA00520692_ERZ1034713 | MGnify/ENA primary metagenome ERZ1034713 (study PRJEB33766, sample SAMN09781717) | gut metagenome | biome: gut microbiome | host: Homo sapiens | place: Madagascar | study: EMG produced TPA metagenomics assembly of the PRJNA485056 data... | reverse complement strand
GAACCGCTGGGACTACAACGAAGTGAAGGTGCATCTGCCGAACGGTGATTACGAGTTCAAATTGTAGGGACAGGAAGAAGAAATATGGCGGCCAGGTATTTGAGGACTGGCTGCGCGATAAGGATAGTATATGGAAAAAGTAATATTTCTGGACCGGGACGGTACGCTGAATGAAGAAGTCAACTACCTGCACCGGAAAGAAGACCTGGTGCTCCTTCCAGGCGTGCCGGAGGCCTTAAAGGCATTCAAAGACCAGGGCTACAAACTGGTGGTCATCACCAACCAGGCCGGTGTAGCGCGCGGTTACTACACCGAGGACGATGTAAAAGAGCTGCACCGCTACATGAATGAACTTCTGGGGCAGCAGGGCGCGGCAATCGACGCGTTTTACTACTGCCCGCACCACCCGGAACACGGTATTGGAAAATACAAAATCCAGTGCCATTGCCGTAAGCCGGAAACCGGTATGTTCGAGATGGCAGAACAGGACTTCGCAGTGGATAAGGAAGCGTCCTGGATGATCGGTGATAAGCTGATCGACATTGAGGCTGGCAGAAACTACGGGGTCCGCACTGTGCTTGTGGGAACCGGGTACGGCGCTGGTGTTCATGAAGAACAGAAAAAAACGGGAATTTTCCCTTACGATATTTACGCGAAAGATTTGCTGGAGGCATATGATGAGATTAACAGAAAAACAGCAGGAAATCTTTGAGGAACTGTTTACACGTTATCCCGTGCTGGAAGCGAACCGGGAGGATATCTTAAACGTCTACGAGATCCTGCGGGAGTGTTTTGCGCGCGGCGGAAAGCTTCTGGTGGCCGGAAACGGCGGAAGCTGCGCGGACGCGGAGCACATTGTCGGGGAACTCATGAAAGGTTTTAAAAAGAAACGCACCCTGCCGAAAGAACTTCGGGAGAGGCTGGAACTTGAGGACAGCACCTACGGCGCAGACCTGGCGCGAAACCTCGAGGGAAGCCTGCGGGCAATTGCCCTGGACGGGCATCCGGGCCTGTCCACAGCATTTGCCAACGACAAGAACGCGGACATGGTGTTTGCGCAGCAGGTCTGTGGATATGGGGATAAAGGGGATGTATTCCTGGGGATATCTACCTCCGGAAACTCCAGAAATGTGGATTACGCCGTGACGGTGGCAAAGGCGAAGGAACTTACCGTAGTCGGACTTACTGGAAAAGACGGCGGACTGCTTGGAAAGCGGGCGGACGCAGCCATTATCGTTCCGGAACAGGAGACGTTTAAAATCCAGGAACTGCATCTTCCGATTTACCATGCCCTGTGCCTGATGCTGGAAGAGGCATTCTTTGAGGATTAATATATTAATATAGAAACAGAAGATAAGGCAGGCAGCGTTTTGGCGCGGTCTGCCAGAATTATAACCGCTCAGGAAAGGAGAGAAAGCCGATGAACAGCCATACATTCGCGATCTGCGCGTACAAAGATTCACCGTATCTGGATGCCTGCATCCATTCCCTGAAACGGCAGTCCGTAAAGTCAAAAATCATTCTCTGTACATCTACGCCAAGTCCTTTTCTGGAGTCGATGTCAGAAATTTACGGGATTCCGCTGTATGTGCGGGAGGGAAAAAGCGACATCCAGGACGACTGGAACTTTGCCTACGAGAAGGCGGATACCCGTCTGGTGACGATTGCCCATCAGGACGACTGCTATCACCGCGACTACGCAAGGGCAGTGCAGCAATGCTGGGAGCGTTATCCGGATACAACGGTATTCACCACAGACTGCGCCATTTTAAAGGGAGATGACCCGCAGAAGCCGGGCATGATCCAGTTTATCAAAATGCTTCTGCGCCTGCCGCTGCGCCTGCATGGCCTGGCGGACAGGACGTTTGTGAAGCAGGCGGCGCTGATGTTTGGAAACCCCATTATCTGTCCGTCCTGCACGTACGACAAGGAGGCGCTGGGGGCACCGTTATTCAACTCCCCATACAAATTTGCCCTGGACTGGGACACCATGTGGAAGCTGGCAAAGCGGCCCGGGCGGTTTATCTGTGAGGAGCGTCCGCTCATCCGCTACCGCATTCATGATGGGGCAACGACAAAGGCCTGTATTGAGAATCATCAGCGTGCGGCCGATGAGACAGCGATGTATGCCAAGATCTGGCCGAAACCGGTGGTGGCAGTCCTGATGCATTTTTACCGCAGGGCTTACACGGCTTATGAAAAATAGTAACTGTGAGGGTACGGAACAGTTATGAAAAATAAAACGGAGTAAGGATGAATTATGGAAAAGATGGAATTTAGCGGAAAACAGAAGGCGGAAGCCATGCAGTACCAGTGGGCGAGAAGGGCGGACTTTTGGAAAACAGAGGCGCTGATCTTTTTTCTGTTAACTGCGTTTGCTTTTGTGGTGAACCGTCATATGGAGATCAAGGGACTTTACATGGATGATCTCTACCAGTGGTTCTGCTTTAACGATAACCCGTTTTTAGCGGCGGTATTTACAAGCGGCGGAACCCGTTTCCGTGCCCTTTATAACCTGGTGGCGTGGACGGAGATGAAGCTGTTTGGCACGCATGTAAACTGGTATGTGCCGTTTAACATCGTGTTAAACTCCTGCCTGGCCTGCAACCTGTACCGGATGGCGAGAAAGTTCAGCCATTCCGCTTACGTTGGCATTTTGTGTTCGGTCATGTTTTTGATGTCCCGCATGTCCTACTACCAGATCGGGCAGGCACTGGGCCTTATGGAGACCATGGCCATGTGGATGGCGCTTGGAATCCTGTATTTTCTCCTGGAGTATCTGGGGGAAACAGACGAGGAGGCCGCAAACCGGAAACTTTACCTGGCGGCACTTCTCTATGTGTGCGTATGCCTGGTACATGAGCGCTACATGGTGCTGCTCCCGCTGTTTTATTTTTCCCTGATTTTTAAGCTGTCAAAGAACTGGAAGCTCTGGACCGTGCCGACCGTCGGCTTTGCCCTGATCCAGCTTCTGCGTTTTATCTTTATTGGAACCATCTCTCCGCCAGGAACCGGCGGAACTGATGTGGTAGATACCATGTCTGTGAGCTCTGTGCTGCACTTTGTGTTCAGCCAGATCGCCTACATCTTCGGCATCAATGCCGGACCGGAGCATCTGAACGGACAGAACTTCCGCGAAGCGCCGATCTGGATCACCATTCTCATTGCCCTGGCGGATCTGATGATCGCGGTTCTGGTGCTGGCAGCTTTCATTCGGATCATCCGCAAGGGAAAGAAGATGGTGCCGTATTTACAGAAGGCATTTCTGTTTGTGGCGTTCATTGGCGCCTGCATCGTCTGCTCCAGCGTGACCATCCGCGTGGAGATGCGCTGGGTGTATGTTTCCCTGGCGGCAGCGCTTTTATTCCTTGCCTGGATGTATGGCTGTCTCACGGAACTGATGGCAAAACGGGGACGCTGGGTACAGGCCCTTCCGTATTTGAGCCTGTTTACCCTGTATGTTCTGTTTATGCTTCCGGTGGAGCATTACTACCGCGGCCTGTTCCCGAACCTTTATTACTGGGCGGATCAGGAGCGCTATAACGCGCTGGCCGAGGAGACCTACGGACAGTACGGTGTCGGAATCTTTGGAAAAACCATTTACATTGTGGGCGATAAATTCGAGATGGATGATTTTACGCAGGCAGAGTTCTTCCGGGTGTTTGACCGGTTAAACCGCGAGGACTGTGTAAAGGTAGTCCACATTAAAGATTTGAGGGACATCGGCCTGATCACGGACGATATGCTGGTAATCCAGGAGGATCCGGAGAACAACCGGTTCCAGGATATCACCCATGCGGCATCCCTGTTTAAGTGCCGTCCGATCTACGGATTTTATGATGACGGCTGGTTAGATGAGCGTGCGTCCGTGCAGGTTATGGCGGGAAGTACCGGAGAGATCCACTTGAGTTTTAACTATCCGCGCGACCTCACCGAGGATCAGTGGCTGACGGTCTATGTGAACGGTGAGCCGCAGGAATACATCAATTTTACGGAGCAGAATGAGGAGTGCACGATCGAGGTGGATCCGTACGAGCCGGTGACCCTGCGGTTTGAGAGTAATTTCTTTGTGCCGAACGCGCTGGAGAAGCGCGGCGTAACGCGCCTTGCGGTGCTTCTGAAAATGACAGCAGATTAACGTGTAAATGAAAGAAACTGGCTGGGGCCGGGCACGACGGGAGAACGGAGTGCAGCAGTTCTGGCCTTGATAACATACGGAGGAAAGAAGATGAAGGTTGTAATTCTGGCGGGCGGTCTGGGAACCCGGATCAGCGAAGAGAGCCATTTAAAGCCGAAGCCGATGATTGAGATCGGCGGACGGCCAATCCTGTGGCACATTATGAAATATTATTCCGAGTTCGGATTCCATGACTTTGTAATCTGCCTGGGCTATAAACAGTATGTAGTGAAGGAGTTTTTTGCAGACTATTTCCTGCACACTTCCGATGTGACCTTTGACCTGGCAAACAATAAGATGGAAGTCCACAACAATTACGCGGAGCCGTGGAAGGTAACACTAGTGGATACCGGCTTAAACACCATGACTGGTGGCCGTGTAAAACGAATCCAGCAGTACATCGGCGATGAGCCGTTCATGCTGACCTACGGAGACGGCGTCTGCAACGTGGACCTGAATGGACTGGTTGAGTTCCACAAATCCCACGGGAAAATCGCGACCATCACGACGGTCAGCATTGACCAGCAGAAAGGGGTTCTGGACATTGGACCGGACAACGCGATCCGCTCCTTCCGTGAGAAGGCAGCGTCCGACGGAGCCATCATCAACGGCGGTTTTATGGTGCTGAATCCGGAAATCTTTTCCTATTTAAAGGACGATACCACCGTGTTTGAGCGGGAGCCGATGACCAGGCTTGCCGCGGAGGGGCAGCTGATGTCCTTCTACCACGACGGGTTCTGGCAGTGCATGGATAGAGCCTGTGGCAGTCCGGCAAAGCGCCGTGGAAGATCTGGAAGGAATAAGAAAAACTTGCTGAAATGTCTGACTGCCGGAACAAACGGCAGCAGCAGGGAGAGAATACAATGAAGTATGATTTAACGACATGCAGGGAATTTTATCAGGGAAAGAAAGTTCTGGTAACCGGCCATACCGGTTTTAAGGGTTCCTGGCTGTGCCGGATTCTGACGCTGGCAGGCGCGCAGGTGACCGGTTACGCGGCTGAGGCACCGACCGATCCGGCGTTGTTTGCGATTGCCGGACTGGAAAACACCATGGACAGCGTCATTGGAGACATTCGCGACTTAAAGCATTTAAAAGAAGTTTTTGACCGGGTGCAGCCGGAGATCGTGCTGCATCTGGCGGCACAGCCGATCGTGCGCGATTCCTACAAAGATCCGGTCTACACCTACGAGACGAATGTGATGGGAACCGTGAATGTGCTGGAGTGTGTGCGCCTGACCCCGTCCGTAAAGTCTGTTTTAAACGTAACGACCGACAAGGTGTACGAGAACCGCGAGTGGGAGTACGGCTACCGTGAGTGCGATCCGCTTGACGGCTACGATCCTTACTCGAACAGCAAATCCTGTTCGGAGCTGGTAACACACAGCTATCAGAAGTCATTCTTCTCCGACGGGCATTGTGCCATTTCCACTGCCCGTGCCGGCAACGTGATCGGCGGCGGTGACTTCGCGAACGACCGCATCATTCCGGACTGCGTCCGCGCGATGGAGGCAGGAAAGGAGATCGTGGTACGAAATCCGTATTCCACCAGACCGTTCCAGCATGTGTTAGAGCCGCTGTTTGCGTATCTGGAAATTGCGCAGAAGCAGTATGAGGACATTGCATACCAGGGGTATTACAATGTGGGACCAGATGAGTGCGACTGCGTAACGACCGGTGAGTTGGTAACGCTGTTTTGCAATCTCTGGGGCGAGGGAGCTTCCTGGGTGAACCAGCATGACGGAGGCCCGCACGAGGCCAACTTCTTGAAACTGGACTGTTCAAAGATCAAGAAGACCTTTGGCTGGAAGCCGCACTGGCACATTCAGGATGCGATTGAGAAGACCATTGTCTGGTCGAAGGCGTACCTGGCCGGTGAGAACATGCTGAAAGTGATGGACCAGCAGATTCAGGAATACTAAGAACTTATAGGAGAGAGTAATAATATGGAAAAAACACAGGAGCAGGCACGCCAGGAAATCCTTGACCTGGTAGCGGATTACTGCAGAACTTATCATATTAATAATAAAAAGACTTACGAGCCGGGCGACCGCATTCCGTATGCGTCTCGCGTGTACGATGAGGCCGAGATGGTAAATCTCGTGGACAGCGCCCTGGAGTTCTGGCTGACTTCCGGCCGCTATACCGACGAGTTTGAGGCAAAGCTGGCAGAGTATCTGGGCGTGCGCTACTGCGCCCTGGTAAACTCCGGTTCCTCCGCAAACCTGGTGGCATTCATGACCCTGACTTCCCCGCTCTTAAAAGAGCGCCAGGTGAAGCCGGGTGATGAGATCATTACCGTGGCAGCCGGTTTCCCGACGACCGTGACCCCGGCCATTCAGTACGGCGCGGTTCCGGTGTTTGTGGATGTGACTATTCCGCAGTACAACATTGATGTGACTAAGTTAGAGGCAGCTTATTCTGAGAAGACCAAAGCGGTTATGATCGCTCATACCCTGGGCAACCCGTTCGATTTAAAGGCAGTGAAGGCGTTTTGTGACCGCCATAACCTGTGGCTGATCGAGGACAACTGTGATGCGCTGGGAAGCCGTTACACCATCGATGGCGTGGAGAAGTTTACCGGAACTGTGGGCGATATCGGAACTTCCAGCTTCTACCCGCCGCACCATATGACCATGGGCGAGGGCGGAGCTGTTTACACGGATAACCCGCTGCTCAACAAGATCATCCGCTCTTTCCGTGACTGGGGACGCGATTGTGTCTGCCCATCCGGACGGGACAACCTTTGCGGGCATCGTTTCGACCGCCAGTACGGCGAGCTGCCGCTGGGTTACGACCACAAATATGTGTACTCCCATTTTGGCTACAACTTAAAGGCAACCGACCTGCAGGCATCCATCGGATGCGCGCAGCTGGATAAATTCCCGGGCTTTGTGGAGCGCAGACGCCACAACTTCGACCGCTTAAAGGCAGCTCTGGCAGATACCACCGACAAGCTGATCCTTCCGGAGGCATGCGAGAACTCCAGACCGAGCTGGTTTGGTTTCCTCATTACCTGTAAGGAAGGCGTAGACCGCAACGCGGTGGTTCAGTACGTGGAGAAGAAGGGCGTGCAGACCCGCATGCTGTTTGCCGGAAACCTGACTAAGCATCCGTGCTTTGACCAGATGCGCGCGGAGAAACGCGGCTACCGCGTGGTGGGCGAACTGGCAAACACCGACCGCATTATGCAGGATACCTTCTGGGTAGGTGTCTATCCGGGTATGAGCGATGAGATGATTGATTACATGGCAGCAGCCATCCGCGAAGCCATCAACCAGTAAGTTCCGCCTCTGCAGCAGGCAGGATGCGCAAACAACAGAAACAGGATCGGGCGGCCATATCTCCCCGTGAGGATGGCAGCCGGAAAAGAGGCAGATATGCAGTACGATTTAACGAAGGTCCATGAGATCAATCTGAAAATTCTGAAAGAGATCGACCGGATCTGCAGAAAATACAAGATCAAATATATGCTCGATGGCGGCACCCTGCTTGGGGCTGTCCGCCACAAGGGCTTTATCCCGTGGGATGATGATGTGGACATTGCCTTTACCCGCAGCAATTATGAAGCATTTTTAAAGGTAGTAAAGCGGGAACTCCCGGACAGCATGGCACTTTTGATGCCGGAAGATTTCCAAGGCGGCAATGCCTTCTTTGACTTTACGGCCCGCGTCATCTACAAAAACAGCCGCCGTCATGAGGAATCCCCGGAGGTGCAGTATTACGAAGGGAAATTAAACCATCTGTGGGTGGATCTGTTCATCATCGATGAACTTCCGCAGAATAAAGTTTCCGCAGCGTTTACCCGCCTGCTCCACAAGAGTATTTATCTTCTGGCGATGGGCCACCGTTATCAGCTGGATTTCTCCAAATACAGCCTGTTCCATAAGCTGGCGGTAGGCGGTGGTTCCGCAGTCGGAAAGCTCATTCCGATGAAGCTGATCTTTAAGCTTCAGCATGCCGTGGCGTTAAAAGATAAGCACGGCCGCAGCAATCTGCGCTACTACAGCAACTATCAGCCGGATTACCTGTATGTGACTATCCAGAAAGAGTGGTGCGAGGAGATCGGAGACATTGAGTTTGAGGGTGAGACGCTGATGGCATCGAAGCATGCCCATGAGGTCCTGACCTGGGTGTACGGCGATTACATGAAGCTGCCGCCGGAGGCAGAGCGTGTACCGGCGCATTCCACGGTAGACATTCAGGTATTTGACGAGGAAGCATAATGGAAAAGAAATTGTCGGTAGTGGTATCGGTATACAATGAAGAGCAGGCGCTGCCGCTGTTTTACGAGACAACGAAGCTGATCCTGGAAATCTTGCCGTGGGATTATGAGCTGCTGTTTGTCAACGACGGAAGCCGGGACGACAGTCTCTCCATTCTGAGGGATTTCGCTGAGCGGGACACGAAAGTAAAAATCGTTTCGTTCTCCCGCAATTTTGGTCATGAGGCAGCCATGATCGCAGGGATCGATTATGCGGATGGTGACGGTATCGTCTGCATGGACGCGGACCTGCAGCATCCGCCGGAATGCCTGCCGGAGATCGTTCGGAAGCTCGAAGAAGGATGCGGTGTCATCAGCATGGTGCGCACGAAAAATAAGTCCGCAGGGCTGGTCAAAAACATTACCTCCGCTGGATTTTACTGGGTGATCAATACCCTGTCGAATGTGAAATTTGAGCCGAACGCCTCTGATTTCTTTGCGGTATCGCGCGAGGCAGCGGAGGTGCTGCGAAAAAATTACCGGGAAAAAGTCCGGTTTCTGCGCGGATATGTGCAGAGCATCGGATTTAAAAAGGCGACCATCACTTACGAGGCTCATGACCGGGTAGCCGGCGAGAGTAAGTACAGCATCCGCAAGCTGCTGGCGTTTTCCTTAAACACGATCATGTGTTTTTCCAACCTGCCGTTAAAGCTCGGCATTTATGCCGGGGCATTTGCAGGGCTGATGGGAGTTGCAGTCATGGTATACACGCTCTTCACCCGCCAGGGCGCGCCGAGCGGTTACGCCACGATCGTGATCTTGAACTGCTTTATGTTTGCAATCCTGTTTTTGATCGTTGGCATTATCGGAGAGTATATCGCGATCCTGTTCAGCGAACTGAAAGACCGGCCGATCTATATTGTAGAGGAGACAAAAAATATCCGCCGGGATGTGTGATCCGGCGGATATTTTTGAAATAGTTTTCTTGATTTTTAGTGATGTGCCTGACCGGAAATGTGTGCCGGGCTGCATTCGAATCAGGAGTTTTTGGTCTTGGTTTTGTCTCGTTCATTCAGATACGCGTCCGCGTCTTTGAAAAACGAGGCAATGATGATCAGCATAATGATGCCGACCGGGAATGCCGCGATGATGGACACGGTCTGCAGGTTCGACATGGAGTTTTCGGAGAAGATGAGTGCCAGCGGCAGCAGGATCAAAAAGATCGCCCAGAACAGTTTCACGTTCCGGTGCGGCTCCTCATCGCTCTTTAACTCCTTGTAGGTGTAGGTGGATGCCACCATCGTGATGGAGTCAAATGAGGTGGAATAGAAGGTGATCATGCACAGGACCAGAAGCACGAGCACGGCTTTGGAGAGCGGGAGCTGTCCTAAAATGTCCAGAATGGCATGATACAGGTTTCCGTCTGCGGCGTAGATGGAGAGCACATCGAGTTTTCCGTGCATCTGCAGGCCAAGGCCGTAATTTCCCATAATAATAAAGGAAGTGAAGGTTCCGGAGAGGCCGAATACATAACCGCCCAGGATGACCTGGCGCAGGGTGCGGCCCTTGCTGATGGAACCGATAAAGAACGGTACTGCCACGCACCAGACCATCCAGTACGCCCAGTAAAAAATGGTCCAGGTCTGCGGGAAGGAGGAAGTCCGGAGGGAATCCGTCCAGGTGGCAAGGCCGATAAAGTTCTGGGTTAAGTTGCCCAGAGCGGTAATGCCTTCTTCAATAATAAAGCGGGTCTGCCCGCCAAAGAAGAAGACGTAGGCCAGGAAACCGAAAAACAGCCAGGTACAGGTGGC
>ERZ1034713.1462-NODE-1462-length-10247-cov-3.952512_pt1 | contig 10247 bp, 15 predicted proteins | sample MGYA00520692_ERZ1034713 | MGnify/ENA primary metagenome ERZ1034713 (study PRJEB33766, sample SAMN09781717) | gut metagenome | biome: gut microbiome | host: Homo sapiens | place: Madagascar | study: EMG produced TPA metagenomics assembly of the PRJNA485056 data... | reverse complement strand
GTGGTGAGTTTGTGGAAGACGGTGCTGGAGATTGGGAATACGATAGAACAGAAAATAAAGATGGAAATGTTCTCGATTAAAAATCCTATAAAAAATTTTCTATACACATTAAATTGTATACATGGTTAATACAGTAACTTGACAGTGTACTACTAAAAACGTATAATTATAATATAATAGGTGAACATAATATAATAGAAAGACAGGTGATTTCATGGCAACTGTATCATTCAGAATGGACGATGCTCTAAAGAAACAGGCAGACGAATTATTTAATGACCTTGGAATGAATCTGACAACAGCATTCACAATATTTGTCAAACAGGCCGTTCGGGAGCAGGGGATTCCTTTTGAAATATCAAGAGAAGTTCCAAATTCAGAAACATTGGCAGCTATTAGAGAAGTAGAAGAAATGAAGAAAAACCCTTCTTTGGGAAAGTCTTATACCGATATTGATAAAATGATGGAGGATATGCTTTCGTGAGATATATCATAAAGCCAACCAATAAGTTCCAAAAGGATCTTAAACGCCTTCAAAAGCGTGGATACGACATGAACTTATTGAAAGCTGTTATTAAAAAATTATCTAATGGAGAATCACTTCCACCAAAGAATAAAGATCACAATTTATCTGGCAATTACGCAAATTGTAGAGAATGTCACATTACACCGGACTGGCTGTTAATATATGAAATTTATGAAGAAGAATTATATCTCTATCTGACCAGAACGGGAACTCATAGTGATCTATTCTAAAATGATTTTGTCTGGAACCGGTATCACCGGTTCCATTTTTTTTGATTTCAAAAAGATATCTTAATTTATTGCAATTGTTCATAAAAAATGATAATATACTTGCATAAAATAAACAAATCTAATAAAAGCATAATTATAACCACAGATTTACGTCTGTGGCTTTTTTATTATCTGGAACGGATGCCGTTCCTTTTTTTTATACCCAATTAACGGGTTTTATATAAATTCTAATCTAAATAACATTGCGTTGCAGTGCTTACATAATCAATAATAAAGGAGAAATACAAATGAATGAAAAAAATTATTTCCGGAACAGAATCGCATCCGAAGATAACATGAAATTATTTGAAACAACAACTCATATTGAATGGGATTGGAGAATTGAGACACTTGCACATATTGCAGTTCGTCTGGGCATGTGCTTTGACATTGAAACAGATGCAGTATATCTGTTTACACCGATTCCAGAACAAAAAAAGATATGGACACCATATCAAAAGTGTAGCAATAAGTCACAGGCAAGACGCTACGACAATATAAACGAGTGTCTGGACTATTGGAAAAATCTATTTCCAACTTATTTTTCGCTTGGGAAAAGTATTGATCTCTGGAAAAGCAGAACATATAGTCTACTGATACACCGCAATTGTAAAAAAGATGTTTATATGCTTTCCTGCTTTGAGAGTGAGAGAGTGGCAGAGAAGTATGCAAAAAAGACAAACTGTGCCTATGAAATATTAAAAAATGGCATAAAAATCAATAATTGATAAGGAGAAACTTTATGACAAAAGAAACATTAAAAAAATTAAACAACAAACAAAAACATTATTTGGAAAACACATCATATTTTATTGAAAAAGCCCGATCACAATGTATTAATTCAAATAATGAGTTTCTTGTCCGATACAAAGGGATGTTAAGAGGCTACTTAGATTGTCTCGCTGAAAATGGCTTTATATCTGAACAAGAGAAACGGATCTTGTTCCTTTGGTATCTTGAAAAGGACAGAACAAGTCATCATGAACCAATACTAAATGAGGCAAGACAATATGTATTGGATACAACCCCTATAAATGAGTCACCGGAAGAAACTGTCCAGTTTTCAGTTTGTGATGGCTATTTTTCTTTCAATGCAAATACTGAAACAGAAATGGAAACAGATTTTGATGAAGTCTTAGTGACAGTTCCTAAATTCTGGCTGTTACATTTAATCTCAAAATCTGAACAGCTTCAGTCTTTTGTTGCTGCCGAAGACTTTCTTCAAAATGAATATACCAGTGATGATAGTATCTGCTGGTACGAAGAAGCAGTAAAGGAACATAAAATCTGTGCTATTTGCTTTGCATAAATACCATATTTAACTAAGAGGAGGAAAATCATGAAAAATTTTAAACCTGGTCAGACAGTTTTCTATGCTATTTCAGAATTTGACGGTCAAAAAATAGAAAAAGGCATTATTACAGAAGTAAATGAAGATCACATTATTATGAAAACTTCTGAAGGCATTACATATTGGCTTGAACCGGAAAATCCGATATATGACAACATAGAAGAGGCTGCCAATTATTTAAACCTAATGCAGCCTGAAAGGCAGATCGAGATTGAACACATCAAAAAAATTTTAATGAATGAATAGGAGAACAATATTATGAAGAAAGAAAAAAGAATTTAATGCAAGAGACAACAAACAACTGGAACTTGGTTCTGGAATGTATTATGCCCCTGGAATATTGGCTATTAGCTCTTTCGGCGATTTTATCGCTCTATGAATAAAAAAATAAGCAGGAAAGTTGTACAAGCTTTCCTGCTTCTCCATATATAGAAAGGAAATTAGAAAATGAAAGAAGAAATATATAACGGAAACATTTTTTTATATGCCAAAACAATCTTTTCACAAGGGTTGCCTACTATAGTCATAACAACAAATGGAGTTGTAAGAAGTGACGGGCAAGCCGTAATGGGAAGTGGAATTGCAAAATATGCAAATGATAATCTAACTCCAGTAGTATCTATGATTTACCAGAAACATACCATCGCAGATGAACTTGGAGTATTAATAAAAAAACATGGTAATCATTCCTTCTTTTTGGGTGCTTGGCACGACAAGAAAGTTGATATGGATTACTATATCGTCACTATGCCTACAAAAGAACATTGGAAAAATAATTCCGATATTCAATTAATAAAGCGAAGCTGCAATGAATTAATCTGGTATGCAGATAAATATCATCTGCATGATATATATTTACCTGCACCCGGCTGTGGATGTGGCAACCTGTCATGGGATACCGTTTACCCAGAAATTTCCGTGATATTAGATGAGCGTTTTCATTGCGTTCATCCAGACAAATTGATGTGCAGCAAAGTTTCTGAAAACAAAAAGCCGGAATGCGAAGAAAAAATTCTTTCTTTCCGTGGAAATTATTTCTTTCTCAGTAATTTTTATGATGCTCCAATTATATACGAAGGAATATCGTATCATAATACCGAAGCTGCTTTTCAAGCGCAAAAATGTACATCAGAAGAAGAAAAAAAAGTTTTCTCAGTACTTTCTCCAAAAGACGCAAAACGTCAGGGGAAAAAGGTTACATTAAGATCTGATTGGGAAGATATTAAGATTTCCAAAATGGAAGAGATCATACACTGTAAATTTATGCAGCACTATGATCTCGCGCAGAAACTGATTGCCACCGGTAATGCATATCTGGAAGAAGGCAACCAGTGGGGTGACAAATTTTGGGGCACTGTTAATGGAACCGGTGAAAATATGCTGGGGAAGATCCTGATGAAAGAAAGAGACATTTTAAGAAAATCTGAACTGCCCAAATAAACTTTTATCAAACCGAGCAATCAATAATTTATGTATTAGAAAGAGGTAAAATATGATTACAAGAGTCATGATAAAAAATGGTTTTGAAAATGGAACTATTTCAATTGAAGAAGAGTATGGCGGATGTTTAGGCATCTGTTGCAAAATCGGAGATATGGCTTTTTATTTTATTGGTTCAGACAATGATAGTTTAACAAAAGAAGACTATTGGAAAGCATATACATTGGATATGACCATAGACTTAATTTTTAATATTCTTAAAGATTCTAAATCTGCAGAAGAGAATGGACTTGATGATTTGGAAATTGGTTATTATGAATCACTATTAGCCTTATAGAAAGACAAACTGGTATGAATCTGCCATAAAAGCAAAGAAAATTATGAATGTATCATTCATCTAATGCTTATGTTTTTCTTTGTAATTGGCACGTCCATATTTAATACTGAAACAAATAATTTAATTATCACTTAGGAGGAAACTATTATGATGAAACTTGTAAAAAAACCTATCGAATACTTAAAAACCAGGATTACCACAATCAACTATATTCTGGCACCGGAAGTACTTTTAATTTTTGTTATGACATTGGGATTTCTTTGTAACCATTCTCCATTATTATTCGCTATGGAAGCAATTGCCGCTATTTTATTTGCTATTGCTGTAATCAAAACCTGTCGCAATAACGAAGGGAGAAAATATTTATATTGCTTCCACAGTGTAATTCGCCCGAAATGTGTATGGATCTGCCAAAAATCATTTATTTCACATAATGATAGCAAATGCCCACAAAAAGAATTTGTCAGGGAATTAATGGATATACAAAAAGAATTAAAAGGTACATCTGTTGGTACTGCATATATGATCACACACACTCTCATAAAAGACCATATTTTGAAAGCTTTCTCCAACGTATATGTGAGAGAAGCTTATTATAGTAAAGTGGGGCAGAGACGTTACGATCTACGAAATGAAAACTGTGATACTTGTAAAGTAAAATCATGCTCAACCCAGCAGAAAAATGATAAAGACACTTTTTTCTGTATCAGAATTGATTTATAACAAATTTTCATTGCTGAGTGAAGATTCGAAGGAATTTTTGCTCAGCACTAAATAAGGAGAGAAAAACTATGCTAACTATCAAAGATTTCAAAACGAATGATCCTGCTGTGATTCTGACCATGAATCATGGCAGAAACGAGGATCCAGTAATAAGCGAAGTTAAAATTGGATCTGTTGGAAGAAAATATGTAACCATTAATAATGGTCCTTTTGAAAAAAAATTTCAAAACTGGAATGCCGAATACTTGCATGAAGCAAGTAATTATGGCGAAAGATCCCTATTATTTATGACAAGAGAAGCAGCAGAGCAGTACATCGAAAAAGAAGACTTAGCCCTCTGGTTAGGTACTTTATCTGTCTCGGCAGCAGGAAAATACAGCTTAGAAACACTTAGAAAAGTTAAGAAATTATTATCAACGGAGGTTTAAAATGAATAAAGAATATTATTTGAAAAAATTTTCCACTACGTGGAACAAATGCGAAACCGTAGCTCAGGATATAAAAAGAAATGGAAATACGGAAGACATCGAGAACATTACGAACGATATATTTAAAGAAATAGCAGTTGCTGACGCTGCTGTAGGCTATTATTTGGCACGTTATGGAAAAGATGCCTATGATAATTGGGTAAAAAATATCTGTGGCTTGAAACTTACAACGTTCGGAAAGAGAGTGGACAGTATTTTAACAATGCTGTTTGTCGTAAAAAATGATGGCAAGGATATAGATATTTCCTCTATATCCAGTTGTACGAGCCAATCTTTAGACGTATGTGAAAAAAACTGTCCAAGATACAGTCATTGTGATACAATTGCAATAGCAAATGACATTCTGGCAGAATACGAAAAAGAAAATCTCCACTGTGAGACAAGTATATACTTTTTCACATTTGGAAGTTCCGAAATGTTTCCATACCAGCACGGATATGTAAAGGTTGTAGGAACATCAAAGGATGATGCAATTGCAAAATTCAGGAGTAAATACCCGGATAAGAGTGAGAATACAGTGAACTGCGCTTTTATATATACAGATAAAGAATGGCTGGAAATAATCAAAAAGCACTCAATGGGAATTTGTCGTGATGCACTTATCTAAATATCAAACGGAGGAATTTATGTATGAAAAAATGGTGCTTTCGAAAAAAAGAACACAATTTTGAATTAATAATAGAAGATAATGGGGAAATTGTGTTACAGATTGATAATGAAAAACCATTTAAAGCAAAAGCAATCGAAAATAAAGCCGTTGCTTTTTATGGGAAACATCCATTAAGTGTTGATGGAGAGAAAAAATACTTTGATGGAATTAATTTAGAGAATAACTACGAGGAAATCAAAGAATATTATGACCACATCATCGAAAAATTAGTGGTCGATGAAAAAGAGGCGCATGATAGAGAATTTAATGCCATTCTGAATGGAGAAAAACCACTGGACATCGTATTTAATGATGGCGAGTATTTTTCCGGGCACATTGTTTACGGTGTGAGTGCGGATGTTGTAAGATTTCTGCACTGCGGTCATCAGATGTGTGATGGTTATGTCCTTGACAAGGAATTTGAAGATGGAAACATCGAGAGAATGAAAGCTCACTATGAGGATTGGAAAACTCAGCGTGAAAAGGAAGAAGCAAGGAAAAGAATTGAAGAGGAAAAGTACAATAGAGAAAAAGAAGAATTTTTGGACGGAATCGATTGGAAAACACAAGAGTTCAAAACAGAGGACGAGGGTGGCAAGACAGTAAAATACATTCACACATTATTATTAAATGGAAAAACATACGTCTTTTCCGAACGCAACGTTTTTGACTTTGGAAGAGTGATAAATCCAGAATATGAGATTGCTAAAGGAAGCAAAGGCGGATTAGCAAAATGTGAAAACGGCAAATGGTTCTGGATGGATTTTGTGTCCGGTAAAGGATATATGAAAACAAGAGACATGGACAGAGACGAAGAACACGCATACTTGGCTGTTCAAAAATACGGAAAATTTGCAAAATCAAACATTAGAATGTAAATTGAAAAGAAAGGACTGCCTAATGGATTATGCATCAATAGCACATGCTTTAATAAATTTTATAATTAATGTTTTTGGAGTATTTGTCATAACCGCAATATGTTCTGTAATGACATATGGATTAACAGAGTCAAAAGAATCCGCCATACATTTCTTTCATTCTGCGATCATAGTTAATCTTGGTGCTGTTATTATTATAACTATTTTAAATGTGATATATGGATAAATAATTTTACCAATGTACAAGAGTCTCTGAATTACCAGAGGCTCTTTTTTCTATCCCTATATATTTTTAAGTAGTCGTATAATATATGTTATGCGACTACTTGTTGTCAAAAGTCCATTTTTCCTGTATAATATACTCAGAAACCATTATTTTACATATTTACATTTTTGAAAGGAATTTACATGTATAAATGCCGTTTTTGTGGATTCAGTTCAGATTCATTGGATGATTTTGATGAAGATTTTAAAAACCACAAGGGCTTTTGGTGCCCGGACTGTGACGGGTTTAATCAATTTGACAAAAGGGCTTTTAAACCCGGATACAGACTTTTCCTTGAAACGCCTTTTACCATGGACGATTCGTTGCATTGTATTCCGGCACCATTTAAAACAAATGTTTCCCTGCTTCGGTATCCCGGCGGAAAATCCAGACTGACAGGGCTTATCTATGAAAATTGCCGGTCGGACCATATGGAGAATTTTATTGAGCCATTTGCCGGAGGTGCATCCGTAGGCATATCCTTGTTACTTGCAGATAAAGTGCATGAACTGTGGCTCAATGATGCCGATTTTGGGATATATTCCTTGTACCATATGATAAAATATATGCCTGACCTGCTAAAATCCAAAATTCGGGCGTTTACGCCGTCACAAAAGGCATTTGATAAGGCAAAGATAAATCTCTTGCATGATTATAGCACTTCCGATATGTATGAAGCTGCATGGAACGCCCTGATTGTTAACAGAATGGCTTTTTCCGGGATTCCTTATGCAAATTCCATGTCTGATCTGTCTGCAAGGTGGAATCCTAAAACATTGTATAAACGGATTGATGAGATACATGCAAAATCAGACCATATCCATGTATTCGGAATGGATGCCTGTGATTTCATTCAGGAATATTACTGGCTCCCGGATGCAACGTTATTCATCGATCCTCCATATTATGAAAAAGGAAGCTCACTATATCATTGTTATTATACAGAGGATCAGCATGTAGAACTTGCATTTTTACTGGATGAATTATATAAGTCATTTCCATGCACCGATATGATCATCACGTATGACAACTCTCCTGCCATTCAAGACATTTACAGGTATCCGGAAAAATATCATGTTTCCAGAAAATACAGTATTGCAAATTAGAGAAAGTCGAGGACAAACTATGTCAGTTGATTATAAAAACGAAACCTATCGCATGTATAAGCATAAAACGGATGAATTGTTGGCTACTCTCCCACCCTTCTGTACAAAAGCAAGGAATGAGCGGTCATTAAGGCTTACCGAGAAAACGCAATATGATTATGCCTATAAAATGAGTATTTTTTTAAATTACCTGCATGAAAATAATTCATATTTCAAAAACAAGGATATCAAAGATATGACCATTGAAGATCTGGGACTGCTTACAAAAGATGATGCTGTTGAATTTATCTCATGGATTCTCAAACGCCACTGTGATGAGAAAAACGGAAAAATGAATAAAAAAACGACTGCAAATGTCTATATAGCAACTATTTCATCTTATTATAAACTGTTCATCAGTGATAATCTCCTTACATATAACCCGTTTTCCGGCATTGACAGGGAAAAACGGCATGAAAAGGATATTATCTATATGAAAGAATCGCAGATAGATGATTTTCTAAATGCGGTATGTGCTGGCGAAGGTCTGACTGCCAAAGAGAAGGATTTTCACGATAAAAATTCTATCCGTGATATATGTATGTGCTGCCTGCTCCTTGATACCGGGATGCGTGTGTCAGAGCTTGTCGGTCTGGATCTGGACGATATTGATTTCAAAGAGTGCTGCATCTACATCCAGAGAAAAGGTAACAAGCCGGATACAGTCTTTTTTTCGGATAAGATGAAGAATATCCTTGAAGAATATCTGGAATTTCGGAAAACAATGTACCCTACTGATGATAACCGTGCTGTATTTGTTGTAACAATCGGAAGGTATCAGGGCGACCGGATCAGTGTACGCAGTGTCGAAAGAACCGTGAAAAAATACGCAAAGGCTTCCAATATTCCACAGTTTTCAAAGATAACGCCTCATAAGCTGAGAAGTACCTATGCCATGTCAATGCTTGATGAAACCGGCAATATTGCTCTTTTAAAAGAACAGTTAGGACATGAATCCATTACAACATCCAGCCTGTATGCAAGAGCAAAGGATTCTGACAAAAAAGCAAACCGTAATTCGCTTGATATTTTGTAACCTACAATAAGCTTCTCATGCTGTAAAAATGTCGTTTTATTGCAAAAATCAGTCATTCTCTATAATATAAAATCATAAAACAAATGACAGAGAGGGGCTTTTTATATGAACAATGTTTATATTGCATATCTTGATGAAATAACGCAGGACGATCTTGTCACAGCCAAGAAAATTGAAGCTGACGATAAGCTGATACTCCTTACCGGAGACGAACCTTACATGCCATGCAGCTATTTTTATTTTCTTCGTGATCTGAATGTAGAACCGGAATTTGTAACAATTGAAAACAACATCCTTATCACAGGATTCATGCTTGGGTTGCAGTGCGCCAACCAGACAGGAAACATCCATATCATATCATCCAATGAAGCTTACGGAGATATTAACGACTGCTCATTTACGACTGCAAAAGGAAAGATCTCGGTGAACGTTTATTCTTCTTTTGCTGATGTCTTTGTAACCGGCTCAAAGAAAACATCCTCAAAATCATCAAGCAGCAAAAAAAATGTAGTGGAGGATGATGATACCCAGTACCCTCCTGCATCTGAGGAATTTAAGAACAAACTGGTAGAGATCGACACGAAACCATATAATCTATCAGCTCATGCCGATGTGATTGCATACTGCATTAAAGAAAGTACAGATGAGACACCGGGCAGTCTTGAGCTTCAATTATGCATGCGGTTTGGAGAAAAAACCGGGAAAACGATTGCTCCTACATTGAATGCACATTTCAGTGAATTAGCCGAGCTTGTTTAAAATATAATATTCGTTTTTTTTGACAAAAGTTTTCTGTATGCAATAATCGAGTCAAGGATGGTTAAAGTAATATGCTGATTTTTTTCATCTGATATTCATCATATCAGCTTCGATCCCTTAAAAATTACCCCATTATACAGGATTCGCAACTCCTTTGCATCATTACTCTTCTATCCAAAAAAGGAATCTCTGCTATTAACTAGCATTGATTCCTTTTTTATTGCTGTCCGGCGTTCTGTTCCAATAGGAACATTTTTCTGTAATATAACAGAGCCATAGTGTATATACCCCATGGCTCATCTGCTGATTTCCTTCTGTAAATAATAAAATTATTTAAGAGTAACTTTAGCGCCTTCAGCTTCAAGTTTAGCTTTGATATCA
>ERZ1034713.1461-NODE-1461-length-10249-cov-3.493231_pt1 | contig 10249 bp, 9 predicted proteins | sample MGYA00520692_ERZ1034713 | MGnify/ENA primary metagenome ERZ1034713 (study PRJEB33766, sample SAMN09781717) | gut metagenome | biome: gut microbiome | host: Homo sapiens | place: Madagascar | study: EMG produced TPA metagenomics assembly of the PRJNA485056 data... | reverse complement strand
TTTTATCTAAATAACGCACTGCGAAGCGACGGTGCGATCAAATATAACAATAAATTATAGAAATATGGAGAAAAATTATGGAAAAAAAATATGAAAATTACGAAGATATGTTAAAAGCAGCAAAAGAGGAATATCTTGCAAAAGTTCCAGAGGAAATGAAAGAAGTAGCAGCGGGGCAGATCGACATGGTCTTGGACGGCATCAGCGAGATGGCAGGAAAAAATCCTGCATTTGCAGAGAAACTGCTCCTTCCATGGAAGTCTTTTGAAAAATGTTACAAGTACATGGAAAAGAAGGCATATAAAATGTCTTCTAACAAAAAATCATGTGTAGTTGTCTCTACACTGTTGTTTGACTGGATCAACGAGTATTATATGCTCGATGACAAAGCCGAATGGGAAGAACAGCAGAAAAAGAAAGAAGAATCTGAAAAGAAAAAAGATATCAGAGAATCAGTGGAGACCGATATGGAAGTCTATAAACAGCTTTACGGAGATGCGGATGATTCTGTATCTTCAAATGTCCCTGCCCCTGCGAAAGAAAAACCAATCGTATCAAAGATTGCGAAAACCAAATACGATTGCGAAGGCCAGCTTGATTTATTCGGACTGGCTATGGCGTAGGAGGTGGCTGCTATGCTGACAAAAGATCTGAAACAGGAAGCCTTGAAAAGAGGTTTCCTGCACTCTGGTGTCAATGATTCAATAGAAGCATACAGAACCAGAAATCTTGCAATCTATGATTTTGTATGTGAAGGATCTGCTGTTGTGCGTGTTTGTATCTCTAAGCAACATGCAGGAATCTATGATGTATTAAACAACATCTGGAAAGACTGCACGTTAGAAAATTATTTAGAAGATCCTAACCAGTTTGCAAATTATATGCTGTCAGAACGCGCAAAAAAATTATTAAAAACAGACAGCCTGTTTTTTGATTCTAAGGCTTCCTTTGCAATTGATGTCCAGATCAGAAAAGCAAAAAACTGGAAGAAGATCAATCAAAAAGAAAACCGAGAAAAGGAGATCAAAAAGATCATGGCAGGAACAAATAAACCCGTTCCTTCTGGTTTTAAGATCTTCAGTGAGAGGCTTCTTTGTTCCGCAAAAAGAATCATGTACAGTGCAAAAGAAAAAAGCCTGTACTGTCCGGAATGTGGAAATACATTTCAACTTCCAGGTGTTCCAAAGAAAGGATCGGTGCATACCTGTCCTGCCTGCGGATACAGAGCAAAGGTATCCTGTGTTCAATATCAGCTAAATGATATCCACTGGAGCTGTATCGTACAGGCTGCAGGGAAACGAAGTGTTATCCGCTATTTCTGCAATGAATTATTGCTGGAATACGGAAAATGTTCAACAATCTTCTATGAGAAGTACCGCACAATCATAGAAGAAGATGGAAGCATGGTACCGCTTATGCAGACATCAGATGGATGGAACGATTATAAAGCTAAAAATTATAGCTTTTTTTATACTGTTCCAAAAAGAGAAGAGCCTAATGATATGTATTTATATGGCACTGTTGATGCACTTATGAAAATGCCTGTATTAAAAAACTCTATGCTCGATGTGTGGGTAAAACAGCATATCGGAGCAGATAAAAAGCTCTGTTCTGAGTATCTTGTTGAAAATTATATCAAAATTTATGCCAAGACCACGATTTATGAAAAACTTCTTAAGTGTGGGCTTAACAAGATTGCTCATGAGGCTGCTTTTTATTATGACAGTTCTTTTCATAGGGAAGAAAAAAAGGTAGACAAATTCTTAAACTTAACAAAAGAAAACTTGAATAGGCTCCGTGAATTTATTCCAGATCCGTCAGGTTCAAATGTAAGCGCAATGAGATATTTGGAAAAATATAATGTTTATCTGAAAGATGATGAACTGAAAACTTTCCTTAGATTGGAAGTTTCAGATAACATGAAAGAACAAATTATTAAATTCTGCAAATGTAAAAAAGTAACTTTATATAAGATAAATAAATACGTTACTGAAAATGCAAATGCAGACTGGTCATCCTATTTTGATTATATCGGATGGACAGAGGAATTGGATTATAAAAAATCTGATTCTGTGTACTATCCGAAAAAATTTTTTAAAACCCATGATAGGGTATTTAAAGAACTGGAAGAAAAAAAGGATGCAATTCAGCGAAAAAAAGATAAAGAAATATCTAAAAAGATTGCTGATCTGTGGGAACAACGCATGCAGATCCCGCAATACCATTATGAAAACAATGACCTTTTCGTAATGATGCCACATGACACAAGCGATCTGAAAAAAGAAGGTCGATCTTTGAACCATTGCGTGGCTGGGTATAAAGAATTTGTTGCGGAAGAAAAAACGCAGATATTCTTTATAAGAAAAAAAGCAGATCCGCAAAAATCATTCTACACATTGGAAATAAAAAACCATGACATTGAACAGTGCCATGGCAAGAACAATGTGAACATGACCGAAGAAATCCGTACATTTGCATACGGATTCTTAAATCAGTTAAACACAATAAAGGAGAAACCTGCTGTAAGAGCAGCAGCGTAAAAAGGAGAAAAAATTATGATGAATATTAAAGTTGAAAAGAAATTATTAGCAAACGCTGTAAATATCGTAACAAAAGCAGTTCCGGGAAAAACGACAATGCAGATCTTGAATAATATTTTAATCACAGCAATCGGAAATGAAATTGTTCTTGTAGGCAATGACCTTGAACTTGGTATTTCATCTTCAGTTGAAGGAGAAATCGTAGAACAGGGAAAGACGACAATTGATGCCAGACTGTTCAGTGAAATCGTTAGAAAACTTCCTGACGGGGAAGTTTCCTTGTCAGTAGATGAAAAAGGAACGGCAACCGTAAAATGCGGCAAATCAAAATTTTCGCTTGCAACAATGGATGCCGATGACTTTCCATTACCTCCATTTGTTGAAGAAATGGCTCAGATCACATTATCGGAATTTACACTCCGAGAGTCAGTAAATCAGACCATTTTCTGTGCTAATCTTGCGGAAGTCAACAATAAGATGATGGCAGCGCTTTATTTTGAAGTTAAAGGATCTGTACTGCGTGTTACTGCACTTGATGGACACCGCATAGGAATCCGTAATATTGAACTTGCAGAAGAATATCCGGATATCAAAGCAATCATGCCGGGAAAAACCATGGCAGAACTTGCTAAAATTATTACAGGGGGAATTGACGACAAAGTAACATTGTTATTCGGAAAGAACCATGTAGTATTCCGCTTTGGAAACACTGTTGTTACATCCAGACTGATCGAGGGAAATTACTTTGGCGTTGATAAAATGATAGGTGGCGACACTCCTATTCATTTTATGGCAAATCGCAAAGATCTGATTGCTACAATCGACAGAACTTTAACGCTTGTAGCAGGTGAGAACAGACCAGTAATATTTGATAAAAAAAGGAAAAAATCTTTCATTATCTATCAAAACAGCACGAGGTGAAATGACCGAAGAAATGGAAATCGAAACATCTGGTGATGATATCCGGATTGCATTCAATCCTAAATTCGTCATGGATACATTAAAAGCTGTAGAAGATGAAAAAGTAGATTTTTATCTTGCATCAAACAGAGCACCAGCATTTGTCAAAAATGAGAAGGGTGAATACTTGTATTTGATCCTTCCAGTAAATATCAGAGCTTAAGATACAAAGCAGGGCAAATGCCCTGCTTTCACTAAAACAGGAGAAAAAAATATGAAACAGAAAAGTGTTGTTTCAAAATTTAGAAAGGAGTAGTAAACGAATCCCGGTAAACCGGGTTGACCGCCAAAGCGTGTAAAGTGGCGAGAACAAAAGGACTGACAGTTGCGCGAAGGAGATATGAGTGGGAACTGTCTTGTGAAAACCATATCAAAGTAGCATGGGAAGCGTGATGTCCTATCCACGAACGGAATTTGTTTGTGGTGTTTATGAAAGAAAATCTAAAAGTGTGCTGGGTATCAGCAGGAGTGAGCAGCTTTATGGCAGGCTATTTGGCAGGAAATGTAGATAAATGGATCTATATTGATGTCGCTGACCAGCATCCAGACAGTATCCGATTCATCAAGGACTGTGAAAAAGCCATTGGAATTGAAATCGAGATACTTAAATCAACTGAATATGGTTGCGTGGAGGACTGCATCCGTGTGTTTGGCGGCTTTAGAGACGCCCATAGCGGATTTGCTCCTTGCACAAACTGGCTCAAAAAGAGGATCAGAAAAGAGTGGGAAGCCAAGCATCCGGATTACGATCTTACATATGTATGGGGATATGATCTCAATGAGATCTCCCGTGCAGAAAATATGATTGAGGCAAATCCGCAGGCAAAACACGAATTTCCTCTTATTGAAAAAAAATTATATAAAGAAGAAGTCCACGGACTGTTTGAAAGAACTTTTGATTTTAAACGGCCACTCATGTATGACCTCGGATATCCTAACAACAACTGTGTAGGCTGTATCAAAGGAGGCATGGGTTACTGGAATAAAATCCGGAAGGATTTTCCGGAAGTTTTTGAAAGCAGGGCAAGACTGGAAAGGCTTGTCGGATATTCCATTTTAAAGGATAAAAATGGTCCGGTTTTTCTGGACGAACTTGATTCGGAAAGAGGAGATATGGATACCGAAATCTTTCCAGACTGTGGACTGATGTGCTATTTTGCACAAAATAATTACTAAAGTGAAGACACGCCTCAACTGGCGTGTCTTTTTTTGCTTTTTCGAATGTATATTCGATATTAGTGTTTATTTATATGTTTAATTATGCTATAATATACATATAAATCAACATAAAAGGAGTATTTTGAATGAAACAGAAAATAGCGCAAAGCATGCTTATAATCACACTTTTATTATGTGGGTGCGAAAATTCACAAACAACAAAAATTGCAGAAAATAATATAATTTCAACAAATAGAACTGTCGAGCAGACAAGCTATGTTGTAGAGACAAATTATTCTGGTGCGGACGTTCCTGCTGAACTATATGAAATCCCCTTTCAAAAGACAGATGATTATATCAAAAATCTGGATCTGTCAAAACAGCTTTCAAGTGATGAAATGAGGGAATATATCATATCAGCTACAGATTATCTAAAAACTGTCTATGGCAACAGTTACATTAAAATAGCAGCCGATCAGGATACTTTTTTAAATACAGTCAATGGACGCAGTGACGAAGATGGCTATGTGGCAGAAATGAACGATCAGGAGGATATTTCTGATTATGGAAGCGAACTGATACAGATGTATGTAGATAATAAAGTGGATGCTTCTGTCGAATACAAGACAGATAAAAGCCTTTTATACGGTGATTTGTGCCGGTATTATCTACGTGGAGCCATGACAATTGAAGTTAATGGAGAAAACGCATGTAACGCTTATTCTGATATGCTAGGAATAACCGTATCTGACAAGGAGCCGGTAACGGTAGCCGTTGAAGTATCATTCATGAGAAATTACCCGGACGTTATTCTCTCATGTGAAATTTTAAAATATATCAAAGACTGATTTATACGGAGGTTTGCCATGAAAATTATATTAATGATCATATTATCATTCTCGCTGCTTTCAGTGCCAATCAACACATTTGCAGCACAAAATAACACGACAGAGGAAACAACTGCAACTGAAATATCCGATTACTATCTGAGTGAAGATGCCTATTTTTATTCAGATATGTCTGCTTCTTCCTTTACCGGAAAAATCCTCAAAGGGGCAAAGCTCCACGTATCTGCAGTAAATAACGGAATGGCATATGTAAAATATGACGGACAGACCGGATATATAAAAGAAGATCTCCTTGCAACCAGTCTGGATGATACGGCTGATTCATCAGAAACCATGACAAGCATGGATTCCTCAGATATAGAGACACTTTATCCGGCAAGCCACTATTTTGATACTTATGATTACATGGCAATCAATGCGCTTGCACAATTTACGTCTGACGGACGTGATGATAACTATGTGATCGTCTGCAGTTCCAATCCTATCGTGGTAAATGGCGGGGAGCTTGTGATTGCTGCCGAAAACGGCGTGGAAGATGTAACAATTCAATATTCAAAAGATAAACAGAACACGGATGTATATTTAAAGATTCCGACTTCTGACAGTACCAAAGACACCAATATGGATCTGTCCTTTGAATTTGGGAATAATTCTATCATATTTAAAAATGACAGATTTAACAGAAATATCCTGATAGGACTGCCAGCAGATCGGTATGAAAATGTGAAAATGGGAGACAAGACATATACTGCATCAGAGGATAACATTGTCTGGATAGAAACTGCTTCTCCTTCAGACATTACTTTTACTGTCATTCCGCAAAACGTGATCTCCGGTACGGATTCTGACAATGAATCCACAGAAAGTACGGAAATGCCAGATTTAAAGAAAACATCAGAAAAACATGATTATAAGTGGATGTACGTTGCGATAGGAATCATAACAGTTCTCCTTATCTGTATAAAATCCATTATTAGGAAGGTTAGAAAAAACAGAATGAAGAAAAAATAAGAAAGTTTATGAGGTAATTAATATGATTGGTTTAAAAGCATTATTAGTAATTGTTATGTTTGTATTAGTGGTAATTTTGTCTGCGATGAATATCTAAAAATATGAAAGGAAGGATACATGATAGAACGTTTTGAAAATGTAATAAGTGCATTTAGTGGATATACAACTGTTGAAATGATAGCAAAAATAGCCCTTACGGCTTTTGATCCATTGATTTTATTAGTTGCATTTACAGAAATCATGATACTTGTAAATAGAAAAAAAATGAAACGGACAAATGCTCTAAGTGGGAAATAGTTCAAATGGTAGTTACAATGCTTTCTTTTATGGATTTTATAATCCTGATAGGTTTTTATATTCATTTATCCAATCTTTAATAGCAGTTTAAAAAAAATATTCGTCAGTTACATATTTATAATCAAATAACAGATGCTGATGAGTATAGCGAAGCTATACAAAATACAATTATGGAGACTGAAGTAATTCACTCCGCAGGGCATGACTGTCATACACTTCTGGCTCTGTTTTTCGAGGTAAATATTTAAAGAAAAGCCTGAAAAATCAAGGCTTTTGGGATTCACAATATAGAAAGGATGTAGGATGTATGCTTTATTACGCTGTCAAGTCTGTAGACAACAAACCGGTAAATAAAATATACGATGACTGGGATCAGTGTAAAATTGTCGTATGGGGCAAAAAAGCGGTCTATAAAAGCTTTACAGACCGCAGGTATGCAGAAAAGTTTATTGTAAACGCCCCTGTACGAAAAGAAGAATTTGGTCACGGCTATGTTCCGCAGAACGCAGACAGCAACATCATATTTGGGAAATATCTCTTTGACCGTTTCCCAACGCAGGCGGACGGATATGGCGTAAAAGTATACGAAACTGGCAAAAATGAACGTATCACATGCAGGGGTTACTTCCTTCCGGACAATAAACGCCTGATTTATTCCTTTACTGGACAGTTTATCAATGATAAAAAATACGGATACGAGTTTGACGTTGAAAGCTATACCGAACATGTTACAAATGACAAGGATAGTATCATTACTTATCTTTCAAGCGGTGTGATCAAGGGAATCGGAGCGAAAAAAGCAGAGGATATCTACAAGATGTTTGGAAGCAAAACCCTAACCGTTCTGGAAACAAACCCAGAAAAACTTGTCATGGTAAAAGGGATCAGCAGAAATACCTTGGAAAAGATTGTAAAGTCTTATAACGAAAATAAAGGCTCACGGGAGATCACAAAATACCTGCTTCCATATGGAATCTCACCTAAAATGTCTATGGCTGTTTTCCGGCAGTTCGGATTTGATTCTGTGCGGAAAGTGAAAGAAAACCCATACGTTTTATGTATGGTGCGTGGACTGACATTTGAAGATGCTGACCGTGTGGCTGAAAAAGAAGGCGTTCCGAAAGATTCTGATGAACGTTTTTTCGCCTGCGCCATGTATATTTTAAAGTGTAATGAAATCACTGGAAGTACAGGAATGGAGTTAAATGATTTCGGCTCAAAAATGTTTCAGACACTCAACAGTCCGCTTATTACACCTTCCTTTATAAATAAAAAGACGATTACTCTTATCCAGTCAAAAAAAATAAGGCTTATAAAAGATCACGGCATGCAGTTTTTATATACGCAGGCTGCCGTATCCAGAGAAAAAGAGATTGCAGAAAATATCATCCGCATAAGCCACTCTAAATTAAAAAAACAGTATTCAAGGAAAGAAATATCATCTGTGCTTGAAAATGTGTTGCAGTCCTGCCGTATTTCACTGGATAATATCCAAAAAAATGCAGTGATAGAATCCTTATATCAGAGCATGCTGATCATCACAGGCGGTCCCGGTACCGGAAAAACAACGATCATTTATGTTATCAAGGAAGTATATAAAAGATTATATCCAGAGCAGGAATGTATTTTCTTAGCTCCTACCGGACGCGCTGCTACCAAAATATCAGAATCAACAAATGAAGATGCAAGAACTGAACACTCTTATCTGAAACTTTACAATGATGCTCCGGAACTGGAAAACGAGGTTCTGATTGAAAATTCACTTGTTGTGGTAGATGAATTTTCCATGACAGATGTATATGTTGCACATGCCCTGTTTAATGCGATTGCAGAAAATAACCATGTAGTCATAGTAGGAGATCCGGCGCAGCTTCCAAGTGTGGGCCCTGGTCAGGTCATGGCTGATATGATAAACAGCAATGTGATTCCGATAGCTCGGCTTAAAAACATCTATAGGCAGAATGAAAACTCACAGATTTTCTTGAATGCACTGAAAATGAAAGAAGGCAGTACGGATATCATTGACGGTGCAGATTTTCATTTTGTAGAATCTTCCAGCATGGAAGATATAAAAAACGCAATGGCTGAAAAATACGTGGAATACGTAAAAAGATATGGTATACTGAAATGCATGTGTATCTGCCCGTATAAAAAGCACACTGCAGGTGTTCATGAAATGAATCAGTTTCTTCAGGAAAAGGTTAACCCAGCAGCTTATGAGAAGAAACAAGTGGAAGTAAAAGGCATGATATTCCGGGAGGGGGATATTGTAATGCACTTGACCAATACGGAAACTGTATCAAACGGAGATATCGGACTTATTAATAACATTTATTATGACGATGACGGCTACCACATTCAGGCAAAAATCGAGAAGCATGATATGGAATATACGAAAGAAAATATTGAACAACTTACTCTGGCATATGCGGTAAGCGTGCATAAGTCACAGGGATCGCAGGCAAAAGGTGTTGTAACTTGCCTGACGTTCTTTCACAGGGAAATGCTTTTCAGAAACATACCATATGTCGCATTTACAAGAGCTAGTGATGATATGACTGCATTCGGAGAGCGAGAAGCTTTGAATTATGCTATTACTCACAAAATGAAAAGTGAACGTTACACGCTCACTCTCAAGTATTTGGTCGCATTTAGTGGTAATTTCATTGCTGCGTAAATTCTATGAATATGCCTTACCATTCAGCACTGCTGTAGATAAGGCATTTTTTTCTAATAACCATAATTTATCGTCATTTCATTAACATATTGAATTTGTCCACAATAATTGCATTCGCACTTTTCTTCTTTTGCAAACAAATTGTTTATGAACACAGCAACTATAGCGGTGATTATGGTCGCAAGCATAAATCCGACAGCACGTCCACATATTGGATGGGTTTTATAAAATTTTTTCCAAGCGTTATATATCTTTTGCTCAGTATTAATCGGATACTCATATTTATCTGTTGAATCACGAATTAAAGTATCCAATTTTTTATCTAATTTTTCTAATTTTTGAAGTAATTCGAGATCAGACGCATCAATTTTGTCTCCATGATTCTTCATATTGTATGGAGGAAGCTGAATTTCTTCGCATATTTTGGTTGCAAAACGAAGCGTATCTCCTAGTACTTTATTTCGTATATGTTTATGTTTCTTTTTAATTTTCTCCTCCAATTTTAATATAAATTTAGAAGCCTCAATTTTTTCTTTTTTAAATACAGATTCGCAAGAAACACAAAAATTCCTACCTCTAATTCGTATCAATTTCAATTTTTTTTTTGGAACAACATCACTTAAAACTATTCTTACACCCATATATCCATGCCTCCTTATCTATATCTTAGCATATAATATATTAAATAAAAACATACGTCATAAGAATTATGCTTTTTTTGACAGAATAGTTACTCTGTGCTATTATAAATTTATTAA
>ERZ1034713.1457-NODE-1457-length-10279-cov-31.320716_pt1 | contig 10279 bp, 8 predicted proteins | sample MGYA00520692_ERZ1034713 | MGnify/ENA primary metagenome ERZ1034713 (study PRJEB33766, sample SAMN09781717) | gut metagenome | biome: gut microbiome | host: Homo sapiens | place: Madagascar | study: EMG produced TPA metagenomics assembly of the PRJNA485056 data... | reverse complement strand
GCACCCAGCCCAAGACCGTCATCAGCCGGGAGTACAGCGCCGAGTGGAAAAAGGGGGACGAGCCTTACTATCCCGTCAACGACGAGAAGAACGGCGCGCTGTATGCACAGTACAAGGCGCTGGCCGATACCGAGCCGGGCGTGATCTTCGGCGGCCGTCTGGGCGAGTATAAGTACTACGACATGGACAAGGTCATCGAGGTAGCGCTGGACGTGGCCGCAAAGGAACTGGGGTAAAGAGCGTAACTGCCCCGGTTTGCCGCCGCAAAACGGCGTCCCCTTGGGGGAGCTGTCGCCGCAGGCGACTGAGGGGGGTAGGTGCGCAGCGGAGGACATTTGAAATGCTGCCCCGCTTCCTCTTGCCCAAAAACGACAAATGCGCTATACTATTACCATAAGACTGCACCGGTTTTCCGGTGAGAAGTGGGGGATACTATCATGAAAGTGATTCTGAAGCAGGATATCAAGGGCATCGGCAAGAAGGACGAGATCCACGAGGTCTCCGACGGCTACGCCCGCAACTACCTGTTCCCGCGCAAGCTGGCCGCTGTGGCAGATGCCAGCGCTGTGAACATGGCCCGCGGCAAGGAGGCCGCAGCCGATTTCCACGAGGCCGAGAATGTGGCAGCCGCCAAGGCTCTGGCTGCCAAGATCGAAGGCAAGACCGTGACCATCAAGGCCAAGGGCGGCGCATCCGGCCGTCTGCACGGCAAGGTGACCGGCAAGGAAGTTGCCGAGGCACTGGCTGCGCTGGCAGGTGCACCCATCGACAAAAAGAAGATCGAGCTGGAGACCAAGGACATCAAGGATGCCGGCGTGTTCAACGGCAAGGTCCGTCTGTACGTTGGCGTCGTGGCTTCCTTCAAGATCCAGGTGGAAGTGGAACAGGCCTGATCTGTGTGCCGTTTGCGCCCCCTCACAGCAGGGGGCGCTTTTTGGCTTTACAGGATGTTTTGGATTTTGGATAAGGACAAACTACTATGCCGAACGAACGACGTTATTCCAATGAACTGAATCTGGAGAGCGTGGGCATCAATCTGCCCTACAATATGCAGGCAGAGCAGAGCGTGCTGGGCGCGGTGCTGCTCAAGCCCGACACCCTGACCGATCTTGTGGAGATCATCAAGCCGGAAATGTTCTACACCCGGCAGAACGCCCAGATCTGGACCGAGATGCTGCGCCTGTTTACCAACGACCAGACCATCGACTTTGTCACCCTGCTGGATGCGGTGGTGTCCGATGGCGTGTTCCCCAGTGCAGACGAGGCCAAGATCTACCTGACCGGTCTGGCAGAAACAGTGCCCAGCATCTCCAACGTAAAGGCCTATGCCCAGATCGTGCAGGAAAAATATCTGGTGCGCCAGCTGATGGGGGTTGCCAAGGATATCTTGCAGGACGCCGGGGACGAGCCGGACGCCGATCTTCTGCTGGAAAACGCTGAGCAGCGCATCTACGAGATCCGCTCCGGACGTGATTCCAGCGCCCTGACCCCGCTTTCCTCCAGCATGGTGGAAACGCTGACGAACCTGCAAAAGATCAGCGGCCCGGATGCGGATAAGTACAAGGGCATCCCTACCGGCTTCCGTCTGCTGGATACCGTGCTTACCGGCCTTGGCCGCGGCGATCTGGTCATTCTGGCAGCCCGTCCCGGTATGGGCAAGACCAGTTTTGCGCTGAACATCGCCACCCGCGTGGCCATGCAGCAAAAGGTGCCGGTGGCCATCTTCAGCCTGGAAATGACCAAGGAGCAGCTGACCAACCGTATCCTCTCGTCGGAGGCCGGTATCGACAGTCAGGCCTTCCGCACCGGTGCACTGCGCGCCGAGGACTGGGAGTATCTGGCGCTGGCTACTGAAAAACTGCACGATGCACCGATCTATATGGACGATACCTCCGGCATTACCATCACCGAGATGAAGGCGAAGATCCGCCGGGTGAATCAGGACCCTGCCCGCCCCAACGTGGGCCTGATCGTCATCGACTATTTACAGCTGATGACCACTGGCCAGCGCAGCGAGAACCGCGTGCAGGAAATCAGCTCCATCACCCGGAACCTGAAGATCATGGCCAAGGAACTGAATGTGCCCATCATCGCGCTGAGCCAGCTGTCCCGTGCGGTGGAAAAACAGGGCAACAACTCCAGCCACCGCCCGCAGCTTTCTGACCTGCGCGACTCCGGTTCCATCGAGCAGGACGCAGACTGCGTTCTGTTCTTGTACCGCGATTCCTACTACGCCAGCCAGAACCCGGACGGCGCCGAGGTGGATGCCGATACCGCCGAGTGCATCGTGGCAAAGAACCGTCACGGCGAGACCAGCACGGTGCCGCTGGGCTGGGATGGTGCCCACACCCGCTTTATGGATGTGGACTTCAAGCGCTGATGGATGCCGCGATTCTTACCCGGGTGGAGGATTTCTGCACCCGGGAGGGGCTTTTGCAGCCCGGCGCACCGCTGCAGCTGGCGGCGGCAGTCTCCGGCGGCGCGGACAGCATGGCGCTGCTGCTTTTGCTGCGGCAATTGCAGCCGAGATTTGGCTATACGCTCTCGGCCTGCCATGTGAACCACGGTCTGCGCGGGCAGAGCGCCGACAGGGACGAGGCCTTTGTGCGGGCGGAATGCGCCCGCTTGGGCGTGCCGCTGCGGGTGTTCCATGCCGTAGAGCTTGCCCCGCCCCCGGCGCACGCCGGGGAGGACTGGGCGCGCCGCCTGCGCTACACGGCCTTTGCGCAGCTGCAGGGGCAGGGGATAGATGCCATCGCCACGGCCCATACTGCAAATGACCAGGCCGAGACCCTGCTGCTGCGTCTGGCGCGGGGCACCGGGCTGCACGGTGCGGGCGGCATCCGGCCAAGGCGCGGGTGCTACCTGCGCCCGCTGCTCTGCCTGAGCCGCGCCGAGACCGAGGCCGTCTGCCGGGCGGCGGGGCAGCCGTGGGTCACCGATGAGACCAACGACACCGATGCCTACGCCCGCAACCGGCTGCGCCACAGCGCCCTGCCTGCGCTGGAAAGCACCAACGCGGCAGCAGTGCAGAATCTGGCGCGGTTCTGTGAAAAGGCCGCGCGGGCAGATGCCTACCTTGCTGCCGGGGCTGCAAAGCTTCTGGCGGCGGCACGCCTGCCCGGCGCTGAACCGGCGTGGCGGCTGGTGCCTTTGCAGACGGCAGACCCGCTGCTGCTGGAAACTGCACTGCACAGCCTTGTGGCTCCGGTGCGGGATGCAGAGGAAAAATATGTGCAGCTGCTGTGTGCCGTGGTGCGGCAGGGCAGCGGCGCAGTACAGCTGACCGGGCAGGTGCGCTTTTGCGCCGGAAACGGCTGTCTGCGGCAGGAATCACTGCCGCAAGCGCGGCCCAGTCAGACGGAGAGAGCGCCGCAGCAAGTGCCCTTTTTGCCCGAAAAACAGCCGGAATTCCGGCTGCGCGGGGGCTGGAAGGGGAAAGCGGAGCTGTTAACAGCCGATTTTGAAGAAAAAATACAAGTCGTTCATAAAAAGGACTTAAAAAATCGGGCGGATTATGCTAGAATAACTACGTTGTACACTGATCTTGTTCTGCGCGCCCGACAGCCGGGAGACCGTTTCCGGCCTGCGGGGCGGGGCTTGAGCAAGCCGCTGCGAAAGTGGATGAACGAGGCCGGTGTCCCGAACGACCTGCGGGATACGCTGCCGCTGCTTGCCAGCGGAAGCGAAATTTTATGGGTGTGTGGGGAAGGCTTTGCCGATGGCCTTGCACCGGACACGGAAAGCAGATGGATCCTGCACTTGGATGCAGAGATCGAAACACAGGAGGAAAAAACAAATGAGTATGCACGATGATGTCAAGACCGTTCTGGTCAGCGAAGAGCAGCTGAAGGCCAAGGTGGCAGAGCTGGGCGCTCAGATCAGCCGGGACTATGCCGGTAAAAATCTGGTGCTGGTGTCCATCCTCAAGGGCTCGGTGGTCTTTATGGCCGACCTGATGCGGGCTGTGAGCATCCCCTGCAATATCGACTTTATGGTGGTCTCCAGCTACGGCGGCAGCAACACCACCACCAGCGGTCTGGTCAAGATCATCAAGGATCTGGACGGCGATCTGTCCGGTAAGGATGTGCTGATCGTGGAGGACATTCTGGATACCGGCGTCACCCTGTCCAACCTTGTGCCTATGCTCAAGATGCGCAACCCGAACTCCGTTAAGATCTGCACCATCCTGGATAAGCCCAGCCGCCGCAAGGCCGACATCCAGCCGGATTACGAGGGCTTTCAGGTGCCGGACGAGTTTGTGGTGGGCTATGGCCTCGACTATGATGAAAAGTACCGCAACCTGCCCTATGTCGGCGTGCTGAAGCCCGAGGTCTACACGAAGTAACGTGTCCATTATAAAAATCCAGAACTGGAGTTGATTTTTTTGCAACCGAAGAAACCCCGTTTCAATCCGCTGGTGATCGCCATTGCGCTGGCAGCCGTGCTGATGGTGTGGTCGGTGCTGGGAGGCACCGGCAGCAGTACCAGCGGCTCCTCCATGGCATATTCCACAGTGGTACACTATTTTGAGAGCAATCAGGTCACCAAATTCTCGCTGGATCTGAATACCGGCGTGATCACCATGACCCTGAAGGAGGGCGAACAGGAGCTGCCCAACGCTGCCGAGCAGACCACCACCCAGTCTACGGGCGGGCTGCTTTCCGGCCTGCTGTCCTCCTCTTCCTCTGCCCCCACCGGGGTTAAGAAGAACGATGACGGCACCGAGACGGTCAGCTATAAGCTGCCCTACGCCCGGATGTTCGTGGATCATGTGTCGGACTACATCGCCCAGTACGATGCAGCCAACCCCGATGCGCCCATGGTGTACGATTATGTACCTGCCAAGGAGACCATCCCCTGGATGGAGATCCTGTTCTATCTGGCTATGCTGGGCTGCACCGGCTTTTTGCTGTTCTCCATGATGCGCGGCGGCGCCGGTGGCGGCGGCATCATGAACGTAGGCAAGGCCAAGGTGAAGGACGAGCACGAGAACAAAAAGACTGCAACCTTTGCCGATGTGGCCGGTGAGGATGAGGAAAAAGAGGAACTCAAGGAAGTTGTGGAGTTCCTTAAAAGCCCGGATAAGTTCAATACGCTGGGTGCCCGCATCCCCCATGGCGTGCTGCTGGTGGGCCCTCCGGGTACCGGTAAGACCCTGCTGGCCCGTGCCTGTGCTGGTGAGGCCGGGGTGCCCTTCTACTCCATCTCCGGTTCTGACTTTGTGGAAATGTACGTCGGCGTGGGCGCATCCCGCGTGCGCGATTTGTTCGATAAGGCCAAAAAGACCATGCCCTGCATCATCTTCATCGATGAGATCGACGCCGTGGGCCGTCAGCGCGGCGCAGGTCTGGGCGGCGGTCACGATGAGCGCGAGCAGACTTTGAACCAGCTGCTGGTGGAGATGGACGGTTTTGAGGCCAACGATGGTATCATCGTCATGGCTGCCACCAACCGTGCCGACATTCTGGATAAGGCGCTGCTGCGCCCCGGCCGCTTCGACCGTCAGGTCTATGTGGGTCTGCCGGATGTCAAGGGACGCGAGGAAATTTTGAAGGTGCATACCCGCAACAAGCCCCTTGCACCGGACGTTTCCCTGAAGGTCATTGCCCAGCGCACCGCCGGTTTTGCCGGTGCAGACCTTGAGAACCTTGTCAACGAGGCCGCATTGCTGGCAGCCCGCCGCAACCGCAAGGCCATTACCATGGAAGATATCGAGGAAGCCTCCATGAAGGTGATGGCTGGCCCCGAGAAGAAGAGCCGCGTGGTCACCCCGGAGGAGAAAAAGCTTACCGCCTACCACGAGGCCGGTCACGCCGTGGCAGGCTTCTACTGCAAGCATCATCCCCGCGTGCACGAGATCACCATCATCCCGCGCGGTCAGGCTGGCGGCTACACCATGTATCTGCCCGAGAAGGATCGCAGCTATGTGACCAAGGGCGAAATGTTTGAGGACATCGTGTCCAGTCTGGGCGGCCGCGTGGCCGAGCAGCTGATCTTGGAGGACATCTCCACCGGTGCCTCCAACGACCTGCAGCAGGCCACCAACATCGCCCGCCAGATGATCACCAAGTACGGCTTCTCCGAGCGGCTGGGCCCGGTGGTCTACGGCACCTCGCAGGAGGAGACCTTCCTGGGCCGCGACTTCGGCCAGGGCAAGGGCTACAGCGAGACGACCGCCGCCGAGATCGACAGCGAGATGCGCGATATCATCGACGAGGCCTACGAGACCTGCCGCCGCACCCTGACCGAGCACATCGACCAGCTGCATGCACTGGCACAGGCCCTGATGGAGCGTGAAAAGCTCAACGAGCAGGAGTTCAATACCGTGATGGCGGGCGGCAAGCTGTCCCCGCGTGACGGGGACGAACCCAAGGCGGAGGCATCGGCTCCGGTCGAGACGGCCCCGGTGGAGCCTGCTGAGCCGGCCGAACCGGCAGAACCTGCCGAGCAGGCCGAGAATGCCCAGCTCGGCGAAGCATTCATCCCGGAGCAGGATGCTCCGACGAGCGAAGAATAAACCACGAAGGGAGCGAGTGTTGTGGAGGAAAATTTTGATCCGGTCGCACGGACAAGAGCGAATTACTACACTCCCGGCAGCCCGGTGCAGTTCGTCTGCGTGGAGCTGCTCAAGGGCGAGGCCAGCGGCGACCATGCGGTCTGCCTGACCTTTAAGAACATTTCCCGCGTGACCCTGACCGCACTGGAGATCCATTTCAAGTGCAAGGGCGTGGACGGTGTGATCCTGTGCGAGGATAAGTTCGAGTACCGGGATCTTCAGGTAAAGCCCGGCGAGCTGTTCGGGCAGGACGATGCCGTGTTCATTACGGCAAAGGCCATCACCAGCGTGGATGTTACGCTGTGCAATGTGTACAACGGCAAGCGCGTGGTGCATCTGGACGGCATCAAGCGTGTGCGCCTGCCTGCACCCCGCCGTCTGGCCCCGGAGCTGCAAAAGGCGCTGGAAGCCCGCATGAACCGCGCCGGGCTCAAGTACCAGCCGCAGGTGTTCGAGAACGGCTGGTACTGCGCCTGCGGTGCCTTCCACCCCACCGAGGAGGACACGGTTTACTGCTCTGAGTGCGGCTGCGACCGTATCCTGCTGCAAAACGCGCTGAACACCCTGCTGCAGCCTGCCGCCCCGGCAGACGAGATGGAGATGCCCCTCAACGTGTCGGCAGCGCCCGCTGCTCCCGCTGCGATGGAGGAGCCTACCCGTATTGTGGGTGCAGCCCCTGCCGCCCCGGCAGCACCCGTAGAGGAGCCCACCCGGGTCGTGGGAGCACCGGCTTACCAGCCGAAGGCTGCCCCCATCCAGCCCATCGCGGAGCCTACCCGGGTGCTGGATGCCTCTGCCCGCGCACCGCTTTCCGGCGCTGCTGCGGCAGACGAGGGCACCCGCGTGATGCCCGCCGCTGCCCGTCGTCCGGCTCCGGTACGTCAGCCCGAGCCCATGGAGGAGGAGTACGAGGAGTACGAGGACAGCCGGGACAGCGTGGCAGAAGCGCTGATCCGCTGGGTGCCGCCCATCACGGCTATTCTGTGCGCAGCCATTGCACTGTGCGGCTTTGTGTACTACCAGTTCGTACTGTAAAATAAACCATCCCGGCGGAGGGGGCAGCGTGCCTTCTCCGCCTTTTGTGTGCATTGCACAGAAAGGAAATACCATGCCGGAACAAGCCTTACAGGTGGCCTTTGAGATCAAGACTGCCTGCGATGAGATCAGCCGCCGCCTGCTGCGCTGGCACTGGGAGCGCAAGCCCGGGGCGCACAGTCTGGACGCGCTGCTGGAGCATATCGCTGCACGCAAGCAGGAAAGCCCGGATTACTACGACCGTATGCCGGACCTTACCGGCAAGACCAGCTGGCAGCAGCTGGACACCACCCTGTGTATGCGGGTGCTGCTGGACCCGGAGACCGATGCTGCCCGCCCGCTGGATCTGCTGGGTAACACGGCGCACCCCTCTGCCGCCCGCCATGCCTGCAACGCCATCCGCACCGCCCGCAACGAGGCTGCCCACGCAGCAGTTGCAGCGGACGGCGCACAGGCAGCGCTGCTGTTCAACGAAGCCATCGAGGCTTTGGAGGAAGGCTACGCCGGTACCGCTTTTAAAGAAAACGAGCTGGCGCAGTATTACCGCGAGGCAGAGGACTATCTGAGCCGTTGCAGCGAAGGCAAGCCCCTCAAGGCGCGCCAGAGCAGCCCGCAGAACGCACAGCAGGGGAAAGCTGCTGCCCGCAGCAAGCCCCGCAGCGCACAGCAAGCCCGCAGCTCCAAAAGAACTGCCGGACGGCAGAGCACGTCTGCCCGCAGCCGCAGCACTGGTACAAAGCAGAGCCGCGGCACGGCCTCCCGCAGCAAAAAGCAGCAGACCGGCGGCGAGAGCAGGGTGGCGCTGGGCATTATTCTGGCAGCGCTGGTGCTGGGGCTTATCGCACGCGCCATCAGCATGGGACTTGTGTAAGCGCAACGTTTTTGCAAATCTGGTGGTAAATCGGAAAGCAAAAACGCGTGTGCTGTACAAAACAACCAAAAAAGCGGCGGATAGCCCCGCAGAAAAACGGTCATTGCACCTCTTGCGGGAAATGTGAAACGGATTTATAATAAGCATGAAAACGTTTACACATTGCCACCGGAGAGGGAACGGAGAAAATACCCCATGACCATCAGTGATATTGCAAAGCTGGCAGGCGTTTCCAGTGCTGCGGTCAGCCGCTATCTGAACGGCGGCCCCCTCAGCGAGCAGAAGCGTGCCGTGATACAAGCCGTAGTGGAAAAGACCGGTTACAGCCCGGATACTGCTGCCCAGACCCTGCGCACCGGCAAGGTGCGTCAGGTGGGGGTCATCGTACCCAGCATCAGCTCCCAGTCGGTAGGGAAGATCGTTGGCGGCATTGCATCCGAGCTGGGCGCAAGCCGCTACCTGATGCTGCTGGCGAACACCGAGCTGGACGAGCAGATGGAATTGGAATATCTTGCAGCGTTGCAGCGCAACCATGTGGCCGGTATCATCCTGCTGGGCTATGATTACAGCCCGCAGCTGTGCAAGGCACTGAAGGACTGCCGTGTGCCTGTGGTGGTAACAGGACAGCGCTTTGCAGACCTGCCCTGTGTTTATAACGATGACCGTTCTGCCGCCCGCGACCTGACCCGGAAGATGCTGGAGCATGGCCGCAGGAATATCGTGTACATCGGCGGCAGCGAGCAGGACGCCGCCACCGGCATTGCCCGCCGTCAGGGTGTGCAGGATGCACTGCGGGAGGCTGGACTGAACGCGGACGGTCTGCCCCGCGCCTGCTGCGCCGCCTTTTCCATGGAGGAGGGACACCGCTGCATGGAGGAGCTGCTGGCGCGCTGTCCGCAGCTGGACGGTGTGGTCTGCGTGACCGATACCGTGGCCTTTGGCGCTTTGCAGGTGCTGCGGGATGCCGGACGCAAGGTAGGCGAGGATACCGGCCTTGCCGGCATCGGAGACAACTGGGCAGGCAAGGTGGTAGAGCCCGGTCTGACCACCATCCGTTTTTATCAGCGGCAGGTAGGGCAGGAGGCTGCCCGAATGCTGCTGCAAAGCTTAGAGCACACCGGAGCGGACGCTGCGCCGGTGCGCCAGACCACACTGGGCTATACATTGGTAGAGCGCGGCTCACTGTAAAAAAGAGGAACAAATGAAACAAAAACTGATTTTTTTGGATATCGACGGTACGCTGCTGCCTCCGGGCGAGATGCTGATCCCCCAAAGCACGGTCGAGGCGCTGCGCAAGGCGCACGCCAACGGCCACAAGCTGTTTTTGTGTACCGGGCGCAACCTGCGCATGACCCAGCCGCTGCTGGACTACGGCTTTGACGGTGCGGTGTGCAGTGCCGGCGGTTATGTGTTCTGCGGGGACAAGGTGCTGGTAAATCTGCCCATGGAGCCGCAGCTGGCAAAGGGTGTATGCAGCGCCATGGAGCACCACGGCGTAGAGTGCACGCTGGAAGCGCGGGATGCCACATACGGCAGCCTGAAGATGATCGAGCGCTGGAGCTTTACCCACCGGGATGCAGGCCCTCTGAACAGCGAAGCCGCCCGCTGGCGCAAGGCTATGGAGGACGGCATGACCATCAGCCCGCTGGCCGATTATAAGGGCGAGCCGCTGTATAAGATCGTTTATATCGCGGAGCGCAGCGAGGACCTGGACGAAGCAAAGCGGCTGTATGAGGACAGGTTCGTGTTCTGCGAGAGCAAGCTGGACGGTCTGGACGGCGGCTATGTGAACGGCGAGCTCATCAACCGCAAAT
>ERZ1034713.1455-NODE-1455-length-10293-cov-5.463079_pt1 | contig 10293 bp, 7 predicted proteins | sample MGYA00520692_ERZ1034713 | MGnify/ENA primary metagenome ERZ1034713 (study PRJEB33766, sample SAMN09781717) | gut metagenome | biome: gut microbiome | host: Homo sapiens | place: Madagascar | study: EMG produced TPA metagenomics assembly of the PRJNA485056 data... | reverse complement strand
AGCGGACATTCGCAATCCGCTTCGCTACTTGCTCATGAACGCAGTCGCTTCGCGACCTGTCAGTGGGAGCTTTCAACTCCCACTGACATAAGCATCCCCCTCACCCACCGCTTAGTGCTCTGCACACTTGAAGCGGGGGAATGCTTCTCTGCGTTCAAAAAATCAGAATCCACTGACTGCTTCGGATGCGTACTGAAGAACCAGCACTGCATCAGCGGTATCTGCCACACCATCACCGTTTACATCTGCACTTGCTGCATCTTCTGCAGAAAGTGTGGCAATCTCAGCTGCCGCACGCAGGATTTCCACGGTGTCGTTTGTTGTGATCTGACCATCACCGTCTACATCACCCAGAAGTCTTGCTTCTGCAATCTTGAAAGTGAGGCTCTTAACAGCTTCATTGACTTCACTCTGCAGTGCCTGATCGTTGTCATAAACTGCTTTTGCTGCTGCAAGTTCTTCATCCAGACCTTCGATCGTAGCCGCTACATATCTGCTGTTTTCCGCCAGAATGCTTTCTGCTTTTTTGATCATTGCTGCCAGAGCTGCCTTGTTTCCTTTCATCTTAAGTCCAACAATGGCATCGATGATCTGATTGTAAGCTTCCTTGATCTCTGCATCGGATTTTCCATCTTTACCCAGGATTTCTTCTGCATGGGCAAGTGCATCCTTCAATGCTTTTGCAGTGTCATCGGTGTATTTGCCGCTGTTCTTCTCCAGGATTTTGTTCGCCGTATCTGTCACTTCTCGTAAGGAACGGATATCTGCTCTTTCCATCAGTGCCTGCATGCTGTCTGCGATCGCATTTGCTGCTGCATCTGCTTCTTCCTGTGTCGCATCCGGTTTTTCCAGAATTTCTTTTCCGGATTTTACTGCTGCTTCCAGTGCGGAAACATCTGCATAATCTCCCGGATTTGCCAGAATCTTTTCTGCTACTTCAATGATCGCTTCCAGATGTACCTTGTTTGTGCCGTATTCCATGGCATTGATCGCCTGTGTCATCTGAATGATGGCTGCCTGGATCTCAGAATCCGTTGCATTTTCTTTATCCAGAACTGCTTTTGCTGCTGCAAGGGCTGTTCTCATGGTTTCTGCACTTTCTGCTGTGTATTCAGAAAGATCCTGACTTGCCCATGCCTTGTACAGTTTTTCCAGATTTTCAATGTATTCAGACTGTCTTACAAAATGCAGCCAGTTCAGGTTGGAACCGCTCTCTGTGAACTCGATACGGAGTGTATGAACTCCTGCTTCCAGTTTGATCTGCTGTGCTTCCAGTGTGGTCCATTTCTGCCATCCGCCGGTGTTGACTGCCTTGAAACTTGCAATCTTTGTGCCGTCTGCCAGAATATCAAATGCTCCGCCGCCTGCATTGGATGCAGAACGTGCAGACAGGCTGTAAGTTCCGCTCTTGGCAACGTTGATCTGATACTGTGTCCATGCTCCTGCATCACAGTAACCGAGGTCTTTTCCTCCATCTTCGTCAGATGTATTTTCGCCCCTTGCCGTCTGTGACCAGAGAATATTTTCTGCTGCTTTAAAGTATGTGTCATCACCGATGTCTACTGTCACCGGATTGAGGATCTTTTCTTTAAAGATGTTCACTTTCATGATCATCTTCACAAGACGTTCTGCACAGTCTTCCAGATCAGAACGTTTCAGGATGCCTTTCTTCAGGGCCGCTTTTAAAGTTGCCGGAGAACCGCTTGGCATTTTGACATCATTTCCTGCCAGGACTTCTCTTGCATGATTGGAGTTGTTGCCCCAGTCTGTCATAAAGATTCCTTCATATCCCCATTCACCGCGGGTGATGTTTGTCAGGAGATCTTTATTTTCAGATGTTTCGATTCCGTTTAAGAAGTTATAAGAAGTCATAATGCTCCAAGGCTGTGCTTCTTTGACTGCAATTTCAAAACCTTTCAGGTAGATTTCACGCAGTGCACGTTCACTGACTCTGGAATCGCTGCTGTTTCGGTTTGTCTCTTTGTTGTTTGTTGTAAAATGCTTCAGTGTAATGGAAACGCCTTTTGACTGGCAGCCTTCTGTGATCGCAGCAGCCATTTTTCCGGTAATCAGAGGATCTTCGGAATAGTACTCAAAGTTACGTCCGCAAAGCGGATCTCTGTGGATATTCATACCAGGTGCAAGCCAGATATCAATACCATTGTTATGTGCTTCCACTGCTGCTGCTTTTCCTACCTGCTTCACCAGATCTACATCCCAGGTACTTGCAAGAAGTGTGGAGATCGGCCATGCAGTACAGGTTGTACCGATACGGATACCCTGCGGACCGTCTGCTGTCATCGCATTTGGAATACCGTATTCCATCAGATTTCCCATACCGCCGGTATTTGCAACACCGGTATTTGTCTGACCACCCATCAGTCCGCAGAGCTGGTCATCACTTAACTGTGCCAGAAAATCATCCATAAGTTCCGGATTATTATAAACATCCACCAGCATGATCTTGCCGCTGTCTGCCGGTTCAGAAGCTGGTGTATCTTCGGCTGTACGGACTTTTTTTGCTGCCGCACTCTTCAGGCTCTGTGTTGCTGTCTGTTTCTTTTCTACCAGAATATAATCGATATTCGGGTATTTATCCTTTTCGGATGCCCTCAGTGTGAGAATGCTGTGTCCTTTCGGAAGGGTTACGGTAACCGGTTCCAGATTTTCGAAATTGTACCATTCGCTCTTGCCGCTTCCGTCACCTGTCTGTTTTGCATTGATCGTTGCCGGGAATTTCGTTCCGTCTACTTCCATACCTGGATCAAAATCGAATGCCGCACGGCCATTTGCCACATTTAATATCACATTATAATCTCCGGCTTCTTCAACATTCAGATAGTAGCTCACATAGTTTCCGACATAATTCATATAAGCCAGGCAAGTCCCTGTGTAATCATCTTTTGTAAAGTTTTCGGTGCGTACTGCGTTGTTGCCTGTCGTACCGGCTGCATCGTATTTTTCTGCCTCAATCTTGTTCGCACCTTCTGCTTTGATGACTTTATTGTACAGTTCCTCCTGATCGCCAACACGTCTGAACAGTATATAATCATAGTTTGGATTATTTTTATTTGCCATGAAACGAACCAGGTTCACGCCCTTGTCAAGATTGATGTAAAATGGTTCACATTCTTCAAAATTATACCACTCGGAAGCACCATTTCCATCACCGGTCTGCTGTGCATTAAATGAAATACCCGGCTGCTGCTGACCGTTTACTGCAACGGTAAAACAGTTTTGGATCTCTGCATAGCCATTTGCCATACACATGATCACTTCATATTTGCCGGCCTCTTCTGCAGTCAGCTCATATTCCATATATCTGCCTGCTTCATTTAAAAATGCCAGACATTTTTTCATCTGCAGATTGTCATCATAAAATGTTTCCACACTCAGGTTTCCGGAAGAATTCAGGAAGTTCTCTGCTTCTACTTTTGTCGTTCCTTCTGCCGGAACCGTGTAATGCGGATTCATTTCATCTGAATTCGTCTTGAGATCTTCGTATGTGCCGTCTGCCAGAAGTCTCTTCTTTAACTGAACCGGTGCACACTGCTGTGAAAGCTGCTCGGTAACTTCCGTATCTTCTACTTTATAGGTATAACGTACGCCATGTTCTCCGGCATCTTTAATGGAATTGCCGACGTAGATCTTGTAATCTCCGGCTTCCATAATGTATGCGGATTTCTGAACTTTTCCGGTGTCATCGTAACTTGACATATCACTGATCGCATACGTCATTGTCAACTCCTGTGATTCGCCCGGCTGCAGCAGTTTTGTCTTTGCAAACGCTGCCAGCTCTTTTCCAGGTTTGCCCAGCTCGCCCTGCGGGGCTGAGAAATAAACCTGCACGACCTGTTTGCCGGCTACCTTTCCGGTATTCGTAACAGTCGCTGTCGTAACCATATTTTCTCCGTCTACTTTGACGTTTACATTGTCTGTTTTAAAAGTTGTGTAGGATAATCCATATCCAAAATCGTAATTCACTTTCGTATACTCTGGATCAAAAGTTTCAAAAAAACGATATCCGACAAACACATCTTCTTCATAATTTACATAAGAATTCGATTCATAAAATGTATCGGAACTTGGATAATCCTTATAATCTTTCGCAAAGGTATCCACAAATTTACCGGATGGGTTTACATCTCCAACCAGCACGTCTGCTGTGGCAAGTCCACCTTCCATACCTGCCTGCCATGCCATCAGCACAGAATCGATACCCGGAATGTCTTTGATCCATTCCGTATCCAGAACGGCACCGACATTCAATACAACAACGGTCTTTTTAAATTTCGCTGCCACTCGTGTCAGAAGCTCTGTCTCTGCATCTGACAGATAGTAGTCACCTTTTGATGCACTGCGGTCGCTTCCCTCCGAAGAATAACGTCCGATCGTCACAATTGCGGTGTCTGCATTTTCTGCCGCAGCATTTAACATATCATCGGTAACCGTAATATTTGCATCGTTTTTAATGCCTTTTTCACTGACCTGTTTCGTATAAAAATCTACCAGCGGCTGATAGAGGGTGACCTTTCCTTCTTCTTCCTTGATCTGCATCCCCTGGAGAATGTTGTGCGTATAATCCACGTTCGTTGCACCGCTTCCTCCGCCGCCTCGTACATAATCAATCATTGCACGCCCAAACATGGCAACTTTTTCGCCCTGTGCCAATGGCAGTGCACCATCATTTTCCATCAGAACCATACCTTCACCTGCCACCTGTCTGGACAGATCAATATGCTCCTGCGGCGATTTCGCCTGTACATTCAGAATACCGGCCGCCGGTATCGCTGTAGCAACCATTGCTGTCGAAAGAATGGCTGCCATAATCTTTCTAAATCTCATCTTCATATGATTTCTCTCCTTTCTGCCAGAATTTCGCTCCTTCTGGATTCAATCAGATTCATGCTTTCCACAGGCAATTCTTTTCTCTGCCCTCCTTCTTACTTTTGTACTCGACAGTGCCTTTCTGTCCGATTTTCGTTCTCAATGTTTATACATTTTACCATGTTTGATTTATTTTTTCTATGTAATTTTATACGATTTACCACTATTTTTTTATTTTTTGTTTTAAATTCTTATATATTTTGCATAAAATTGTTTTCTGTTTTTCATGTTTCAAAACGTATGCGAACGCAAAAAAAAGGGGGGGCTCCCCCCCCCCTTGACGTTTACTGATTGATGACAGCCTGGATCTGTTCCATCAGCTGATCGTAATTTGCCTGATCATCGATTCCTCCCATCAGAGGCTCGCCTACGATATTTCCATCTTTATCTACAAGAACTGTTGTAGGAAATGCCATAATGCTGCTGGCATATTTTCCAATTGCTGAATCTGAAGCAACCGTCAGGTTTTTGTAGGAAGCACCCTGTGCTTTTAAAATTTCCTGTGCTTCTTTGATCCCGTCCTCATTGTTATCTAACGTGTCTGTATTGATGCCGACAACTTCTCCGCCCATTGTCTTAAGTGTTTCATTTAATTCATTCAGTTTGGAAAGTTCTTCAACGCATGGCTTACAACCGCTGAACCAGAAGTTTACAACGGTAACTTTGTTATTTTTGAAAAAGCTTTCATCGACATCATTTCCATCCAGATCTTTTCCCGTGAAATCCTGGAATAAGCTGATAGATTCATCTGATTCTGAGGATCCACCATTGGCAGAATCCGCTTCTGCAATCTCTTTTTCAATCGCTGCAAGCTCTTCTTCAATGCCGCGGATCGTCTCAATGTCTTTGCACAGCGTATCATATTCTTCTTCCGTGAAAGAATCTTTATTAGATTCAACGGTGCCTGCAAGGAGATCTGCATAGTTTTCACTCAGGCTCTCACCGGCACTGTTCTTGTTCATAAGACCAAATACCTTGTCCCAGGCATCTTTGTGATCAGCAAAAAGCTGATTTTCCTGCTGATAAAGGTCATCTCTTTTTTTGCTTTGTTCATCCATGCTTGCGGTATCTGCCGTGGAAGCAGATTCCTGTTTTTTATTGTCTGTTGACGGAGCCTGATTGTTGCCACAGCCTGTAAAAGCAAGAAGTACGGATACTGCAAGTGATGCAGCGATTACTTTTTTGAATTTGTTTTTCATGATTTTAAATCTCCTTTTCCATTTGATTTTTCTGATTGATCGTCAGCCTGTTTTTTCTTTGAAAATCCGTAATGATAGCATACTGCATCCACCGGACAGGCTTTCATGCATTCTCCGCAGCGGATACACTCCGGATGGTTCGGTGTTTCTGTTACTTTGACGTCCATTTTGCAGGCCCGGATGCATTTCCGGCATCCTATGCATTTTTCGTGGTCCACCTGGATTTTAAGAAAGGATACTCTGTTGAACAGAGAGTAGATGGCACCAAGCGGACAGATCCATTTACAGAACGGACGGTAAAACAGAACACTCAGGACAATGAAAAGCACAAGGATTGTAAATTTGAATGTAAAAAGGTGTCCAAGTGCAGCACGGATTCCTGAATTTGCAAGGGCGAGCGGAAGTGCACCTTCAAGGACGCCCTGTGGGCATATGTACTTACAGAAAAACGGATCGCCCATGCCAAGTGAATTTGTTACAAATGCCGGAAGCAGTATAACAAAGACAACCAGGATCACGTATTTCAGATACCGCAGAGGTTTCATCTTTGCAGTGGAAAACTTTTTGCCCGGAATCTTATGCAGCAGATCCTGAAACCATCCGAACGGGCAGAGAAAACCACAGATAAACCGTCCCAGCAGAACTCCCAGCAAGATAAAAAAGCCTGTGATATAATAGGTGAACTTAAACTTTGAAGAACCGACTACAGCCTGAAAAGCTCCGATCGGACAGGCACCTGTGGCGGCCGGACAAGAGTAGCAGTTCAGTCCCGGCACACACATTGTCTTTGCTTTTCCCTGATAAATTTTCCCTTTAAACAGATTTGGGATGTGAATGTTTGTAAGCAGCACTGCAGCTGCCTGGATCCATCCGCGGAAGCGGGCTGGAATATTTTTGGCTGATTTTATTTTTTTATCCAATTCCGACACACTCCATACATATTTTTATTGCCTTACTAAGTACAACTGCAGATTCCCCGCGGAAAATTCCGGCAAGAAAAAACAGCATACCTGCTGCAAGCAAAAGAATCTGTGTTGCTTTTTCTGATTTCATCAAGACACTCCTTTCCTTATTTACAGTCCTTTTATTGACCTTTCGATGATTGCATTATACAATAACAGGTGTAAAATTCCTGTTAAGAAAAGAGAGAAAAAATTGAGATTATTAGTTGTTGAAGATGAAAAGAAATTATGTGATATGATTGCAAAAAGCCTGCATCAGGCCGGTTATGAAGTGGATACGTGCAATGACGGAGAAGAGGCACTTGAGATGATCTGTGCGGAAATGTACGATCTGATCGTACTTGACCTTAACCTTCCGGGAATGGACGGAATGGATATCCTCAGAGAACTTCGCAAAGAAAATGAAGAGACAAAGGTACTGATCCTTTCTGCAAGAAGTCAGATCGCAGATAAAGTTGAAGGGCTGGATGCCGGAGCAAATGACTATATGGAAAAACCATTTCATCTGCTGGAACTGGAAGCTCGTGTCAGAAGTCTGACAAGAAGAAAATTTGTACAGAAAAATGTCTGTCTGGAATGCGGTGCTCTTCGTTTCAACACAAGAGAACGAACAGCGTATGCAAAAGAGACCCCTGTTGCACTGACAAGAAAAGAGAATGGGATCCTGGAATATCTTCTTCTGAACCAGGGGCGGCCGGTCAGTCAGGAAGAACTGATCGAACATGTCTGGGATTCTTCTGTGGACAGTTTCAGTGGTTCGATCCGGGTCCATATGTCTTCTCTCCGGAAAAAGCTGAAGGCAGAACTTGGTTACGATCCGGTCGTAAATAAGATCGGAGAGGGTTATAAAATAGGAGGAAATGACAAAACATGAGAAAAATATCACTCCAGTGGAGACTGACGATCCTTACTACAGTGCTGATCACGGTATTGTGCGGGTGTCTTACGTTTTTCCTGTATAAGAACGGAGTTTATTATTTTAACACGCTTCAGGAAACCGTGACGGATCAGAATGGGACACCCGATGCGATCTACATTGATATTCCGGATGATGAATGGGATGATTTTGCAGCACAGTTTTCCATGAAAGTCTATCATTCAAAATCCGCTTACAGAAATCAAAGCCTTTTGATCACTGCTCTTGTAGCACTGTTTGGCGGAGCCGTGACGTATTTTGTCAGCGGCCGGGCACTGAAGCCGCTCAGAGAATTCTCAGAAACCGTAGAAAAAGTTCAGGCACAGAATCTGACGGATTGTACGATCGGAGAAAATAAGATTACAGAACTGGACAGACTCCGCAGTTCTTATAATAAAATGCTTCTGCGGCTTTCGGAATCATTCGAGACGCAGCGTCAGTTCACCGGAAATGCAGCACATGAGCTGCGGACTCCTCTGGCATTAATCCAGGCACAGCTAGATCTCTATCACACAACAAGCCATCCTGAGTGTGACGCTGCAGCACAAGAGACGATCCAGATGGTAACAGAACAGAACGAGCGTCTTACCAGGCTGGTCCGGACACTTCTTGACATGAGCGAGCTGCAGAGCGTGGCACGTAATGACAAGATCGAACTTCACAGTCTGATTGAGGAAGTACTGACTGATCTGGAACCTCTGGCACAGGAAAAAAACGTTGAACTGATCCAAAAAACCCAGAACCTGAGGGATGAAAAAGCAGAAAACAAAACTGCTGATCTGATCCTAACAGGAAGTGATATCCTGATCTACCGGATGCTTTATAATCTTGTGGAGAATGCAATCAAATATAATCACACCGATGGAAACGTTACCGTATCAGCAGTCCACATGAAGAATACCGTTGTTCTTACTGTCGCAGATACGGGAAACGGAATTGAGGAATCGTTCCGGGAACAGATCTTTGAACCCTTCTTCCGGATAGACAAATCAAGAAGCCGGGAACTTGGCGGTGTAGGTCTCGGGCTTGCACTGGTACGTGAGATTGTCCGGGTGCATGACGGAACGATCGAAGTTCATGGAAATGAACAGGGCGGAACGACATTTGAAATAACGATGGGTTTGTAAGAAAAATAGAACAGGCAGCATGGAACAAAAGTCAAAAATGGTATGAATACGCCAAAAATATTTCATATATCTGAGGAGATAAAACATGGACGAAAGATTACAGAAACAACTGGATTTTGCACTGGAAATTGATAAGGAAAAAAATATTTTCCGACAGACACATCTGTCCGGTCACGGACGCAATGAAAACGATGCGGAACATGCATGGCATATGGCGATCATGGCATATCTGCTACGGGAATATGCAAATGAAAGGGTAAATATTGAACAGGTAATGATCATGTGTCTGATCCACGATATTGTGGAAATTGATGCAGGAGACACGTATGCGTATGATGCCGAAGGACTCAAAACACAGAAAGCCCGGGAGGAAGCCGCAAAAGAACGGATCTTTTCTCTTCTTCCTGATGATCAGAAAAAAGAGCTTTCCGCACTGTTTGATGAATTTGAGGCAAATGAAACGCCGGAATCAAGATTTGCACATGCGATGGACAATCTGCAGCCTCTGATGCTCAATAACAGCAATGGCGGTGGCGACTGGAGAGAACACGGTGTCAGTGCCAAACAGGTTTATGCAAGACAAAACAAAACAAAAGACGGATCCCTGAAACTTTTTGAAGTGATCGATGAAATTTTGCAGAAACATATCCGGCTTGGGAATCTCAAATAAAAATTGACCGTTGGTTTCCCGGCAGGTGTAAAGAATTGAAATGCTGCACATTTTAAAATAGTGTTTGCAAAAGAATAGTATTGCATGTGCAAATGAACGAATTCCCCGAAGGGCACGTAAAAGTGCCTTCTTGGGAATTGTTCATTTTGCACATTGCTGTACGTTTTTGAACGGCCATAGTTTTTTAAAAACACTTCATATCATATTTTACACGCTGGCAGGAAACAGCCTTTTGCCACGCTGGTGCACGCAGAAAGTTTTTAGAATCAAAACGTTCCGCATCAAGATAGTAAAAAGAGTGGATACTGTTTTTTCTTTCCATGCAGCAAAAGGGATGTGAAGTGCAGAATTGTGCCAGACAACAAAAAGACAGAGGCATAGTGACGGTAGCAAGTTTCCGTTACTCTATCTCTATCTTTTTCTGTTCTGTGTTTTGTAATTTGGCCTGAAGGACTGTTCCGCTTAAGCGACCCCCGGCAGGCCAGGAGCTTTTGGCAATGTGCAGACGAACTGCATTGTAAAACATGGTGCG
>ERZ1034713.1453-NODE-1453-length-10305-cov-6.627317_pt1 | contig 10305 bp, 7 predicted proteins | sample MGYA00520692_ERZ1034713 | MGnify/ENA primary metagenome ERZ1034713 (study PRJEB33766, sample SAMN09781717) | gut metagenome | biome: gut microbiome | host: Homo sapiens | place: Madagascar | study: EMG produced TPA metagenomics assembly of the PRJNA485056 data... | reverse complement strand
GCATTGCCCGATAACAAAGTGTTTATACATGAATTGAAATATGCCGGTCTCAGTTGCAAAGATAAAATCACTCAAATACGAGAAGCAGTCCGTCGTAACAGTTGCACAGGCATTTTAATTTCCGCACTGGATGAAGTGGCATGGACTCTAAACTTACGGGGAAGTGACGTACACTGCAATCCCGTATTTGTAAGTTACCTTCTCATCACGGAATATAGTTCTATCTTATATATAATAGAGAATAAACTGTCAGATGAAGTAAAAGACTATCTAACAGAAAACGAAATTAAAGTAAGGCCTTATTCAACAATTGAAAAAGATTTAAAAGATTTTACCGGCAAACTCCTGTTGTCAGCTAATATCAATGCCGCTGTCCATGCAGCAGCCTGCGCCCATTCCTTAATAGAAATAGCTCCTTCGCCTGTACTTTTTTTAAAAGCGATAAAGAATGAGACAGAAATAGAAGGCTTCCATCGCGCAATGAAACGCGACGGAGTAGCCATGGTTAAATTTCTCCGCTGGCTGAAAGCAGCTGTTTCTACTGGAAATGAAACCGAAATAAGTATAGATAAGAAATTATACGAAATCCGCGCCGGACAACCCCACTTCAATGGTATCAGTTTTGACACCATTGCCGGATATAAAGCTCATGGCGCTATTGTTCACTATGAAGCAACCCCCGAAACCGATATTCCCTTAAAACCTGAAGGCATGCTGCTGCTGGACAGTGGAGCACAATATTTGGACGGAACAACTGACATTACTCGTACTATCGTTTTAGGAGCACTCACGAAAGAAGAAAAAGCAGATTACACATTAGTCTTAAAAGGATTTATCCAACTCTCAATGGCTCAATTTCCACATGGGACTTGCGGAACACAACTAGATGCACTGGCTCGCCTCCCTATGTGGAAAGCCGGAATCAATTACCTGCATGGAACAGGCCACGGTGTAGGTTGTTTTCTGAATGTACACGAAGGTCCTCACCAATTCCGCATGAACCACATGCCGGCCTTACTTGTTCCAGGCATGACAGTAACCAACGAGCCCGGTATATATAAAACCGGACGCCATGGAGTACGTACGGAAAATACCATGTTAATTGTTCCGTCACAAGAAACAGAATTCGGCACTTACTATAAATTCGAGCCACTTACCCTCTGCCCTATTGACAAAGAAGCCATCCTGACAGATATGCTGAGCGATGAAGAAATAACATGGTTCAACCAATATCATGAAAAAGTTTACAATTGTTTGAATCCGGAATTGAACAACGAGGAACGCGAGTGGTTAAAAGAAGTAACATCTCCTTTAAAACGGTAGAAATTAATTATGGCACTTATAAAATCAGTAAGAGGATTCACTCCAAAAATCGGCGAGAACTGTTATTTAGCCGATAATGCCACTATTATTGGCGATGTTGTAATTGGAAAAGATTGCAGCATTTGGTTTAACGCCGTATTACGCGGCGATGTTAATGCTATCCGCATAGGTAACCGCGTAAATATCCAGGACGGCAGTGTAGTACATACATTATATCAAAAATCAGTTGTCGAAATCGGGAATGATGTTTCTGTAGGACATAATGTAACCATACATGGTGCGACTATAAAAGACGGCGCTCTAATTGGAATGGGCTCTACCATACTAGACCATGCGGTCGTAGGTGAAGGAGCTATTGTAGCTGCCGGAGCGCTGGTACTCAGTAACACCGTCATCGAACCTGGAAGCCTATGGGCAGGAGTTCCAGCCAAATTTATCAAAAAGATTCCCGAGGCACAAAGCAAAGAACTCAATCAGAAAATAGCCAATGGATATTTAATGTATGCTTCCTGGTTTAAGGAAGAAGAAAAATAATTCTACATATAAAGAAAAGTTAGTATTCATTTAAAATGAGTGATTATGAAAAAAATTATTATTGCCGCATGCATGGCACTTTTAGGTTGTGGTTCTGTTTTTGCACAACAAGGGAAACAAGCTATTGGTGGAAATCTAAGTTATGGAACTGAAATAGAGAGCGTTGGTATTGGTCTGAAATATCAATATAATATTACTGATCAAATCAGAATAGAGCCGTCTATGAATTACTTCTTTAAAAATGATGGACTTAGCATGTTTGACATCAACGCAAATATCCACTACCTTTTTCCCATAGCAAGCAATATTAGTCTATATCCATTAGCAGGATTTACATACACTAACTGGCATTTGGATTTAGGGAAAGCAGGCGATTACGATGTCAGTGGAAGTGATGGAAAATTTGGAGTTAATTTAGGGGCAGGTATGGAGTTTGACTTAGACAAAAGCTGGAGTTTAAACTTTGATATTAAATACCAATTAATCAGCGACCTAGACCAAGCCGTATTCAATTTTGGCGTAGCCTATAATTTCTAGTTAATAGCCAAAGAAGGATAAAGTCGTTTTTAAATGCACCTTTATCCTTCTTCACCTTACAAAGAACATACCTGCTCTACCTATTTTTACACTAATCTACAATATGGCATACCATGAATAACATACGACAACTCACAAAAGATGAATACCCAAAAGCCATCGAACTATCTTGGCAAGTTTTCACCATCACCGGCAAAGAAGATTTCAACAATGAGGGATTGGAATTTTTCAAAAGCTTTATTTATAACAAAAAATGTATAAACGAAATCATATTTTATGGTAGTTTTGACAATGAAGCCCTAACAGGCATTTTAGGTATAAAAAGTAATGGTAAACATATCTCCCTATTTTTTATCAAGCCAGAATATCACAGGCCGTATTTTTCATTAACACAAAATATTTTATAGTGCCGGAAAATGCCAAAAGAACTTACAATAAATGTTATATTACACATATTCATCCTTTGTCCGAAAGACATAAACCCACTCCTTTCACAGTCTTTATCTGTATCCGTTCATCATCAGCAAACAATTTTCTAAGTCGAGTAACAAAAACATCGAGACTACGTGATGCAAAAAAATCATCCTCCGTATCCCATAGTCTTGAAAGAATAATATCCCGTCTCACTAGTTCATTTTTCTTTTTACAAAGCATCTGAAGCAATTTCGCTTCGCGTTCCGTCATTGTCTTTTGTACACACGACGAATGCTTTAATACTGCATGAACAGCATCAAATGTATAATTTTCACCAATCTGATAAATCTCACTTTCATTAGCGGCTCCCATTCCCCGCTTCATTTTCAACAAAGCACCAATATGCGCATCCAGTTCTTCGGCCAAAAAAGGTTTCTTAATATAATTATTCACCCCCAATTCATAACCTTTCACCACATCTTTAGGCGAAACCCTGCCCGAGGTAAAAACAATGGGAATAAATCCATCCGTTTCCCGAATACGACGTACCATTTCATAACCATCCATAACAGGCATCTCAATGTCTGAAATAATGATATCAAGATGTTGCTCCTTCCATATCTTCAGCCCTTCTTCGCCATTAGAAGCGGTCATCACCTCGTATCCACCTATCATATCCTCCAATCCACCACGAATAATATAACAAAGATTAGCATCATCTTCCACCAACAACAGTTTTATCATATCATCTTCCTCCTTAAAAAATATTTATTTCTTCTCCCCACTCGGCAAAAAAAGAAAAAATTCACTATACTCCCCTTCAATGCTTTCCACACACACTTTTCCACCATGCGCTTCAGCCACGCGAAAAACATAATTCAAACCCAATCCGAAGCCTGACGCACCGCCTTTACGGCTGCGGTCGGCAGCCGAAGCACGCTCGTACTTCTCGAAAATACGACTCTGGTCCTTCAACGGAATACCTATGCCGTTATCTCTTACCTTTATCAAATAAAAGTTATAGTCCTGACGCAAGGATGAAATCTGTATGTCCACCTCTTCACCTGAATATTTTATAGAATTGTCTACCAAATTACCGATAGCTTCTTTCAAGAATTCTTCATCAGCATATACCCATTCCGATTCCAAATGAAGAGAGAAATGTACTGGTTTATCTGCCTTAGCAGTATATTTCTCAATAAGATCCTCTAACATCGGACGGAGTTGTATCTCCTTTTTCCAAAGCCTCAATTGAGCATTTTCCAATTTTGACAGCGTCAGCACTTTGTTAGTCAGTGACAATAAATGTTCACTCTCGTCCTCCAATATCTGAAAATGCTTCTCGCGTTTATCCGGAAAAATATCCAACTTTCCTGATTTCAACATTCGGGTCCCCATCAAAATACAGGCAAGAGGAGTCTTCATCTCATGAATCATGGCGTATGAGAAATCCTCACGCATCCTAGCTATTTTATTCTGATGAGCAATAATACGAATCTGATAAACAAGACAATAGACGATCATTGCCATCATCAAGACAGTAGCAATGAGGAGCAAGGTCATCTGCTGGAAAATAACCCAATAAGGATTAACAATAAAAGCCTGAAGATTCTCCGTACATTTATAATTGATAGGTTGTAATCCGGTTTTCAACAAGCCATAATCCCCTACCTGTATGGAACGGGAACTTCTAAGAATATTCCCCAGCGAATCTGTCACACAAGTTATTACTTCTGCATCCAATCCTTCGGCAGCAAGGCCTGTCCGATAAATAGAATCTAAACTTGGCAAAGAAACAGACAATTTATAATCCCTCTTGACAATTTCTTGCATGGAAACCTGCATATTGGACATCAACCATTGGTTCACATTTTTATCACCTCTGCCATCCTCAAAAAAATCATAATCTTCATCCAGATTTATTCTAACCATAATGGAAGTATCTTTGTCCTTATACTTCTTTTGCAAAGAATCTTGATATACTTCCATGCGATAAAACACCTCACGCATCGTTGCATCTCTAAATACTTCATTGCTTCTGAACTGTATACTTTCCTTAGTTAGCTTATAGGTATTTACAAGCCAAACGTACTGCAAACAGATGATTGCCAACAGTCCGATACAAGCTACCCAACGAATATGTTTGATTGTCATACACTTATATCCTATCCATACTTTGTTAACATTGTGTTAACCTGCCATTAACCACGTAAGGAAAAAAGTCTCCCTACTTTTGTTTCGTCAAAGTTAAAGAAAATATTAAAAACAAATAGATATGAAAAAGCAAAATTTTATCATCACATCGCTATTTTTATTTTGGGTTATAGGAACAACCACTGCACAAACCATTACCGGAAAGGTTACAAACATCCATGCACAACCCATTGACGGTGCAACCGTCATCCTACAAACCATTGATTCTACTTTTGTGGACGCCGTAATCACAGATACCACCGGTTACTTCAGGTTCAACCGGCAACCAGCATCTTATCGGCTGATTTTCCAACACATCATGTACGAAACCTTCTTATTGACAACTACAGGAGAAGACGCAGGCACGATTACCCTGAAAAGTAAAGATTATGCCCTAGACGAAGTTATCGTCAAAGGGGAACGCCCTCTTGTAAAAGTGGAAGGAGGAAAATTATCCTATGATCTGTCACAGCTCACCACACATAAGATCGTGAGCAATGCCTATGAAATCCTTCAGCAATTACCCGGTGTACAGGAAATAAACGGCAACCTTTCATTGGCAGGCACACACAATCTGAGCATTATTTTAAACGGAAGGGCCACAACAATGAGTCACGAACAGTTGACCATTTTATTAAAAAACACTCCGGCTTCACGTGTAGAAAAGGCAGAAATTATGTATAGTACACCGCCGCAATATCATGTAAGAGGTGCTGCCATCAACTTACTTTTAAAAGGTTACCGTCCTGAAGAAAGTGGGTTGCAAGGAGAAGTTAACGCCGGATATCTATACAATTACAGAAGTGGCACACAAGGAGGAATCAGTCTGCTTTACACCACTCCTAAATGGAATATAGACTTGCTATATAATACCCATTATGAACAAAACAGACAAACTACAGATACGTACTCACATCACACCTTAAAAAATAATATATATGATATCTGTCAACACAATGATATTGACAGGAAAGGAATAACACATTATGTACGAACAGGCGCTGAATATAAATTCAATGATAATGCTCATATCAATCTAGCCTATACTGGTGTCTTCAACCCTAACAACGATAATCATTCATATTCCGACGGGAACATCACAACCGCAGACAACCGGACAAAAAAGGAGGCTCGAATGCACAATATCGCTTTAGATTATCTCTCTGGCTTCGGTATGAAAGCTGGAATAAACTATACCTCCTACCATTCCGAAAGTCATCAGCAATTCACCAACAAAGACAACAAGAACCAAACAAGCGAATTTCACACGACTAGCGGACAAACAATAGACCACTGGAAAATATACGTAGACCAGTCACACACACTACCACGAGAGTGGACCTTGAACTATGGCACCTCTTTGACTTATGCCAGTGACCATAATACTCAGTTCTATCATACCCAAAACGGAACAGACATGAGCGCACTCAATACAAACAATCGTTATAATGAATATACATATGACTTCTACGTCGGATTCAGCAAAAACATGGGAGAACATTTGTCTTTCAGCGCGTCCATAACCGGAGAATATTACAAAACGGCCCGTTATCATGCATGGGCGGCTTATCCTACAACCGAATTAACATACGTAATGACCCCAGCACATATTCTACAACTTTCATTCACATCAGATAAGACCTATCCCAGCTACTGGGATCTGAGCGAAAGTACCGGCTATATAAGTGGTTATGAAGAAGTACAAGGCAATCCAATGTTAAAGCCATCCACCGATTATTCCGCAAATCTGAATTATATTTTAAAGAACAAGTATATCTTCAGCCTGGCTTATGATTATCAACCCGATTTATTTCAGCAACTAGCCTATCAAAGCACAGAGCGCCTGGCTTTGATTTACAAAACCTTAAACTGGGATTATCAGCAAAGTTTCTCAGCCACGACTATCATTCCCTTCAAAATCGGACATTGGTTGGACAGCCACGTCACACTGCAAGCTGAATACCGTCAAGCAAAATGTAACAAATTCTTCGATCTTTCCTTCAACCATAGCAAGTGGATCGGACTCGCCATGTTACAAAATAATATAATACTTTCTACCAAACCGGATATTCGCATGGAACTGACCGGACTTTATTTGAGCCCATCTATCCAGGGAAGTTATGATTTAAATCATATCTGGGCCATCCATACCGGAATACGTTGGAACTTTGCCAACCAAAAAGCAAGTATCCAAGTGAAGGCCAATGATCTGTTCAATTCGATGGAAGGCAACATAGATGTGACACTACGTAATAAAGGACAATACATGGACATGCACACCAACAACTATTCACGCAACATAACTTTATCCTTTACCTACAAGTTCGGAGGGTATAAAGAAAAACAGCATAAACCAATAGATACTTCCCGGTTCAAATAAAGCATCATCAATGGTATCATGATACAATAATGAGGGGCAGATTCGTACATCCGCCCCTCATTCGATTATTTCATAACAGAAAGTATCTTACTATATTCAGACTGATTGTTCAATGTCTCAATAGCTTTTTTCAAATCAGGATCATCTTTCAAGCGTTGCAATATCGCGCCACGTTGGAAATAATAACGTTTCAAAATCTCCTGAGCAATAGCATCTTTTATCTCTTTCGAGAACCTGTCCAGCTCATGATCCAAATTATGCGTCAATTTCGTTTCCAAAGCGGCAAACTCCTCTTTTGCCCCATCCATATATCCTTCAAACTCCGCTATTTCTTTCAAGTTCTTCAGCATCTTCTCACTTTGACGGTCATAAGTAAACTTACGCTTATGTAACATCTTCTTAAAATCAACATAGTCAGCATCTGTTATTGTAAAGTCTTTCACTTCCCCTACCTGAGAATGCTTGATACAATATTGGGTAGCATAATCAAAAATCATATCATCATTAAGCAGATAAAACATAATGTTTGGGAAATTTTCAACTTTCACCTCCACATCCGGACGAATACCGCCACCATCACGCACTTCACGTCCGGCTGCTGTATGGAATACATTGGTCAGGCTGTCCGGAGTACGAGCAACTGACCCGTCGGCATTACGTTTAGCGTAATCAATGGCTTGAATGCATCGTCCGCTGGGAATATAATACTTTGCAGTAGTCACTTTCATGCTACTGTTATAAGGCAATTCACGAGGTACCTGTACCAACCCTTTACCATACGTACGGCTTCCTACCACAATAGCCCGATCAAGGTCCTGCAAGGAACCTGAAACAATCTCGGATGCCGAAGCTGTAGAACCGTCCACTAGCACAGCCAGCGGAATCTCTGTATCTACCGGTTCATTCATTGTTTTATAAGTGGTACCAGCTTGTTTAATCTTACCTTTTGTTACCACAATCTCTTTCCCTTTCGGCACAAAGAAATTCACTACATTCACTGCTTCCCCCAACAAACCGCCACCATTGCCACGCAAATCGAGAACAATAGATTTAGCACCTTGCTGTTTCAATTCTATCAATGCCTTCTTTATATCTTTTGAACAGTTCTCTATAGCAAAAGTACTGATAACGATATATCCCACATTATTGCCTACGATTCCATAATAAGGTACAGGGTTCGTACGGATGGTAGAACGGGTTATTTTAAATTCCATTGGCACATAAGTACTATCAGAAGTAGGTCTCTCAACTTTCAACACACAAGTTGTTCCCGGCTCACCACGCAAATTATCACTGACATACGAGGTCAGATCATTGGGAATTCTGTCTCCCTGGGCCATATCTTTTCCATTGATCTCCATGATGATATCACCGGCTTTCAGTCCTATTTCGGCAGCAGGGCTTCCTTCGGAAGGTTCAATAATAGCCACACGCTTTCGGGGAGTATAATAACGTATTACCGATCCGATACCGCCAAACTTTCCGCTAGTCATTTCCTTTAGTGTATTATCTTCTTCAGGATAATACTCCGTGTAAGGGTCGGTCTGCGCCAACATAGCATCAATACCATATTTTATCACTTTCTCAGGATCAATAGTATCAACATAAAACATATCCAATTCCTTGAATATCGCATTGAAGATATCCAAGTTTTTTGCTATCTGGAAATTACGGTCATCACCTTTATTAAAACTAAACAAAGCGCTACCTGTCAGGCCCACGCAAATCATTAACAATATTTTCTTACTATTCCACTTCATCACTTTATGTATTTGTGAACCGCAAATTAATACATTATTCTATTCAAGCCTGTAGAAGGGCCTCTATATTTAACTTTATTTCGTCCCATTTTTTCTTTGATAAGGTTGTACCCACCACTTGTATCACATTGGATGCTAAAATAGAACCTATAATGGAACACTTCTCCAAAGAATAACCACAAGTCAGTCCATACAGAAAACCTGCTGCATAATAATCTCCCGCGCCAGTGGTATCCACGACTTTTTTTACCGGAGGTACCTCTAGTTTGATGCATTCCGTACCTTTCTTTATACATGAACCTTGGGCACCTAGTTTTACTATTACAACACTGCATTTAGAAGCAATTTCATTGATAGCCCCCCATGCATCCTTGCCTGTATAAGCCTTTGCCTCTTCCTCATTAGCAAAAACAATATCCACGTATTTAGTTATCAAAATATCGAAGAATTCCAAATCTCCTTCCACAATATTATAACTGGCCATATCCAAGCAGATTTGCAATCCAGCCTCTTTTCCTAATTGCATAGCACGAAGAATCAATTCATGATCCTGTACCAAGTATCCTTCTATATATAGATATGCATACCCCTTAAACATATCCAACGTCAGATTTTCGGCTTTCATAGTAGCAGCAGCTCCCAGATAAGTTCCAAAAGTACGTTCCCCATCCGGTGAAATGAAAGTAGAAGCCACTCCTGTAGGCAAATCACCGGCGAGCAATTTCATGTCAATTCCCTGCTTCAAACCGTTTTTTTTAAAATATTGCCCAAAATCATCGTTTCCTATCTTTCCGATAAATCCCGGGTGTGCCCCTAGGTTAGCTAACGCCAAAACTGTATTTCCCGCACTTCCCCCTGTAGCTTTATACGTTTTCATACCAGAGTATTTACCACTGATTTTCAAAAACTTATCTTCATTTATAAGTTGCATGCTTCCTTTGGGCAAACTCATCTCATCTAGTAGCGAATCATCTTGCAAAGTAACAAGAACGTCAACCAATGCATTGCCCATTCCAATTATTTTATCCATTTATCTAAAATTTTTCTGCAAAGATATTGCATATTTCGGAAAAACCTATTATCTTTGCACCGCATTTGAGAGAAAAACCTTCTTCGTTAGCTCAGTCGGTTAGAGCATCTGACTGTTAATCAGAGGGTCCTTGG
>ERZ1034713.1452-NODE-1452-length-10307-cov-3.309208_pt1 | contig 10307 bp, 8 predicted proteins | sample MGYA00520692_ERZ1034713 | MGnify/ENA primary metagenome ERZ1034713 (study PRJEB33766, sample SAMN09781717) | gut metagenome | biome: gut microbiome | host: Homo sapiens | place: Madagascar | study: EMG produced TPA metagenomics assembly of the PRJNA485056 data... | reverse complement strand
GCCCGTGAGACGGTAAAGGCAATGCGCAAGGATGTCCTCGCGCAGTGCTACGGCGGTGATATCTCCCGTAAGAAGAAGCTCCTGGAAAAGCAGAAAGAAGGAAAGAAACGAATGCGTCAGGTGGGCAATGTAGAGATCCCGCAGAAGGCATTTATGAGTGTTCTGAAATTAGACGATGAGTAAACGAGAACTGGAACTTTATATTCATATCCCGTTCTGTGCCCGCAAGTGCGCCTATTGCGACTTTCTGTCGTTCGCGGCGCCGGAGCGGGTGTACCGGGAATATATGGACAAGCTGATTGAAGAGATCTGCGGTCAGGGTCCGAATTTTCAGGAGTACCGTGTCTCCACGATTTTTGTGGGTGGCGGTACTCCGTCGATTCTTCCGGCAGACCTGGTCATGGAGCTGTTCGCGACGCTTTCCGAGAACTTCGACATCTCTCCGGATGCTGAGGTGACCATAGAGGCGAACCCGGGCACGCTCACCATGGAAAAGCTGGAGGTATACCGCCAGAGCGGCGTGAACCGCTTAAGTATTGGCCTGCAGTCTGCGGACGATAAGGAACTGAAATACCTCGGGCGCATCCATTCCTACGATTCCTTCCTGAAGAGCTTTCAGCGCGCGAGACAGGCTGGGTTTAAGAATATCAATGTGGATCTGATGTCGGCACTGCCGGGTCAGGATGTACATTCCTGGAAGAGTACGCTGAAGAAAGTCATGATGTTAAAGCCGGAGCATATTTCGGCGTACAGTCTCATTATTGAGGAGGGAACGCCGTTTTACGAACGGTTCGGAGAAAAACAGAAACCGGAAAAGAGAAACACGGAACAGGAGAGAACTCCGGCTGAGGCAGGCAGAAAGCAGACGGCCGCGGAGGTTGCTGCCCGGGCTGCTGTCATGACACTCCCGGACCTTCCGGACGAGGATACGGACCGCGCGATGTACCATCTCACAAAAGCGATGATGGAGTCACACGGTTACCACCGTTACGAGATTTCCAACTACGCGAAAAAAGGATACGAGTGCCGCCACAACAATGGTTACTGGACCGGCGTGGAGTATCTTGGGCTGGGACTTGGCGCATCTTCCTACACGTACGGCTACCGCTACCACAATACGGAGGATTTGCAGGAATACCTGTCCTTAGATCTCTATGAGGGCGGAGCGGCAGCGCGCGACATTGAAGAGCTGACCCTGGATGAGAAGATGGAAGAGTTCATGTTTGTGGGCCTGCGCCGTATGGAGGGTGTGTCTGGAAGTGAGTTTATGGACCGCTTTGGCCAGAATATGTGGAACGTGTATGGAGACGTTCTCAAAAAGCTGGAAAAGCAGGGACTGATCGAAGTGGACATGCCCATGGTGCGTCTGACGGAGCTTGGAATCGATGTGAGCAATGTGGTGCTTGCGGAATTTCTCCTTTCTTAAAAAATCATTTATGATTTGTGCAGTTGTTCTTTGGTGCTGCCTCTGCTATACTATCCATAAATAAAATGGCAATGACTGGGAACGCTGACATCCGGGAGGAACTGGAATGCAGGAACAAAAGAAAAAACAAGGAAACAGAAACCATATATTTTTAAAACAGGCGGCATGCCTGATCCTGGCGTGCCTTATGGTGCTTCAGACGGGCGTCATGAGCGTGTTTGCCGCGTCTGCCGCATCGGTCATCCGATCCAATGAGCTTCACGGCGTGTGGATCTCTTATCTGGACTGGGAAAAACTTCCGGCGGATCAGGAATCGTTTAAGCGGGAAGTGGGCAAGATGCTCGACCGCTGCGTGGAACTCAAGATGAACGCGGTATTCGTGCATGTCCGGGCGGATTCCGACGCGATGTATCCGTCGTCGTATTTTCCGTGGTCCCGTTTTGTTACGGGAACCCAGGGGAAAAATCCGGATTTTGACCCCTTCGCGGTCTTTGTGAATGAGGCACATAACCGGGGGCTGCAGATTCACGCGTGGATCAATCCATACCGTGTGACCGGCTACCACAATACCTGGAATCAGGTATCGGACCAGAGCCCGGCCAAGCGCTGGCTGAGCGATGCGGACACATCCAATGACCGCTGGGTTTTAAAACAGAATGGCGCGTACTACTTAAACCCGTCTATTCCGCAGGTGCAGGAGCTGATCATCAACGGCGTGCGGGAAATTGTGCAGAAATACACGGTGGACGGAATCCATTTTGATGATTATTTTTATCCGGAAGTGGACAATAATAACCCAAACCGCTGGTTCGACAAGCCGGAATACGACGCGTCCGGCAGCAGCCTCTCCATCACGCAGTGGCGGCGGGAAAATGTCAATGAGCTGATCCGTGGCGTGTACCAGGCGGTGAAGGCAATCCGGCCATCCGCACAGTTCGGCGTGAGCCCGGAGGGCTATGTGGATCATCTGCGCAGCGAGACCCGCCTGTTTGTGGATGTGGACACCTGGCTGTCACACGACGGCTACATCGATTACATTATGCCGCAGTGCTACTGGGGATTTGAGCACCAGCTTCCGAACGGACATCTGGCGCCGTACGCCTACGAAAATAATTTAAAAACCTGGGTCAGCCTGAAAAAGAAAGGAAACGCAAAGCTCTATATCGGGCTTGCCATGTATAAAGCGGGAAGCAACTCAAAAGATAATACCGGAATCCCGGAATGGAAGCGCTTCGACGATATCATAAGCCGCCAGGTTGAGGCCGGGCGCGCGACCGGGGAAGTGTCGGGATACTGCTTTTACGCTTACAGTTCCTTCCAGGAGTCTGACTGCCAGAAGGAAGTAAACAATCTGATGAATGTATTACGATAAAAAACAAATAAGGAGAACCAATATGAAGAATTTAGCTGATTATGTAGTAAGTATCCCGGATTTCCCGGAGCCGGGCATTATTTTCCGCGATGTTACTTCCATCCTTCAGGACGCAGGCGGCCTTGCACTCGCTATCGACAGCATCCGCGGGATGTTAAAAGACGTGGATTACGATGTAGTAGTTGGCCCGGAATCCCGCGGCTTCATCTTTGGCGTTCCGGTTGCCTACGCAGAGCATAAGAGCTTTGTGCCGATCCGCAAAAAGGGAAAGCTCCCGCGGGAGACTGTGAGCGCAAAATATGACCTGGAGTACGGCTCTGCTGAGATCGAGATGCATAAGGATGCGATCAAACCGGGACAGAAGGTCGTTGTGGTGGATGACTTAATCGCGACTGGCGGAACCACAGAGGCAATCGTAGGCCTCATTGAGCAGCTGGGCGGAAAAGTAGTAAAACTCTGTTTCGTGATGGAGCTTGCCGGCTTAAAGGGACGTGACCGCCTTGCCGGATACGATGTGGAATCCGCAATCATCTATGAGGGAAAATAACATTACAGTGAGGTAAAGCGATGTTAATATGGGTCTTCACTGCGGCCGCTGTGTTGTGCCTGGTCTACTACGGCGTGATTGTTCTGTATGCCGGTTTTGGCACTTCGTTCGCTGCTTTGTGGCTTCTGTTCGGCGGCTTTTTTGGTGCGACAGCCCTTGGCATCCATTTCTATCAGAAATATCCGGAGCGTGTGCCGCTCTGGATTCCGGTATCTTCAGTTACGCTGTGCGCGTCCGGGCTCATGATCATTCTGGTGACCCAGATCCTGATTTTTGGACGCATTCCGGCATCGGCAGAACCGTCGCTGGATTATGTGATCGTTCTTGGCGCGAAGGTAAAGCCGGATGGAAACTTAAGCACGACCTTGAAGCTGCGCCTGGACAAGGCACTGGAGTATGTGAAGGAAAATCCGGAGACTACGCTGGTGCTTTCCGGGGCGCAGGGGGATGCGGAACCGTGCACGGAGGCAGAGGCTATGGAGGCTTATCTCCTGGAAAACGGCGCGGATGAGGCGCATCTGCTGAAAGAAGAGCAGTCATTTAGTACTGTGGAAAATCTGGCGTACAGTAAGATCCTCATCGAAAAGCAGGAGAAACTGCTTGCAGAGAACCAGGCTGGTGTATTTGGAGCGCCGGGAGCGGCGGGAGAGCCGGCGGCCGGGATGCAGAATCCCGTGAAACCGGGTAATTCGGCACCGGCCGCAAACCGGCAGATCCGTGTCGGGATCATCACGAGCAATTTCCATCTCTGCAGGGCGCGCCTCATCGCGAAGAAGCAGGAGTATGACGCGGTATATGGCATCGCGTCGGAAGCGGACCGCGTGCTGCTGGTCCATTTTTCCCTGCGTGATGGAATTGCCCTGTTAAAAGACCGCCTGATGGGAAATCTATAAGTGAGAACAGCTGCAAATACAGCAAAAACAGGAAAGGAAGAAGACGGATGAATCAGCTGGAAGCAATCGAAAAACTGGATGCCTACCGTGTGGTAGAGCATAAAAACATTGAGGAAATGCAGTCCGAAGGGATTGTGCTGGAGCATAAAAAAACAAAGGCAAAACTGTTTTTAGTCTCCAACGACGACGAGAACAAGGTGTTCTGCATCGGATTTCGGACACCGCCGGATAATGACTGCGGACTTCCTCATATTCTGGAGCACAGCGTGCTGTGCGGTTCGGACAAATTCCCGTTGAAGGACCCGTTCGTGGAGCTGGTAAAGGGCTCTTTAAATACATTTTTGAACGCGATGACTTACCCGGATAAAACCGTGTACCCAATCGCGAGCTGCAACGACAAGGACTTCCAGAACTTAATGGATGTCTATATGGACGCTGTGCTGCATCCAAATATTTACAAAGAAGAGAAGATCTTCCGCCAGGAGGGCTGGCATTATGAGCTGGAGAGTAAGGATGCGCCGCTCATCTACAATGGTGTTGTATACAATGAGATGAAGGGTGCTTACTCTTCACCGGAGAGTATCTTAGACAGCGTGACTCAGAAGACCCTGTTCCCGGATACCTGCTACGGCAAGGATTCCGGCGGAGATCCGGTGCACATCCCGGAACTGAGCTATGAGAAGTTCCTTGATTTCCACAGAACCTACTATCATCCGTCCAACAGCTATATTTACCTGTACGGCAACATGGACATGGCAGAGAAGCTGATCTGGCTGGATGAGGAATATTTAAGCCACTACGAGGAGCGCCCGGTGGATTCCCGGATCCGTGAGCAGAAAGCGTTTGAAGCTCCGGTTGAGCGTGAGTTTTCTTACTCCATCACAGAGGGAGAGTCTGAGGAGGATGCAACGTACCTCTCCATCAATACCGTGGTCGGAGATGACCTTGCCCCGAAGCTGTATGTGGCATTCCAGATCCTGGAGTATACCCTGCTCGATGCGCCGGGCGCGCCGTTAAAGCAGGCGCTCATTGACGCCGGTATCGGCAAGGATATTCTGGGCGGTTACGAGAGCGGCATTTTACAGCCGTATTTCTCCGTGATCGCGAAAGATGCCAATAAGGAGCAGAAGGGCGAGTTCCTGGCAATCGTAAAAGGAACCTTAAGAAAACTGGCAGACCAGGGCATCAACCGCAAGAGCCTGCTTGCCGGCATGAACTTCTTTGAGTTTAAATACCGCGAGGCAGATTATGGCTCCGCGCCGAAGGGCCTGATGTATGGCCTGCAGTGTCTGGACAGCTGGCTGTACGACGGAGATCCGATGACGCACCTTTGCTATCAGGAAACCTTCGATTTCTTAAAGAAAGAAGTGGAGAACGGTTATTTTGAGCAGCTGATTAAGGATTATCTTCTGGACAATCCGTTTGAGGCTGTGATTGTAGTAGCTCCGGAGCGCAATCTGACTGCGAAGGAAGATGAGAAGCTCGCAAAGAAGCTGGCAGAGTACAAGGCCTCCCTCTCTGAGGAAGAGCTGGAGAAACTGGTAACAGCTACAAGAGAGCTGAAGGAATACCAGGATACCCCGTCCACTCCGGAGATCCTTGCGAAGATCCCGCTTCTTGGACGTGAGGACATCGACAAAAAGGCAGAGACCTTTTACTGGACAGAAAAAGAAGAGGGAGGCATTAAGGTGCTGCACCACAACTTCTTTACGTCCGGCATCGGATACCTGAAAGTGCTGTTTAACACGGAGGTTCTGCCGCAGGAGGATCTTCCTTACGCAGGCCTGTTAAAATCCATTCTGGGCTCCATCAGCACCGAGCATTACAGCTATTCCGACCTGACAAGCGAGATCCACTTAAACAGCGGCGGCGTGGACTTCTCTGTAACATCCTACCCGAATTTAGAAGATCCGGAGCACTTTATCGGCATGTTCATGGCAAGCGCACGTGTACTGTACGACCGTCTGGATTTTGGCTTTACCATGATCGAGGAGATTCTGAACCATTCCGTATTCACGGATGAGAAACGCCTGGGCGAAGTTATCCAGGAGACTCGTTCCCGTGCCCGCATGAAGCTGGAGAACGCAGGCCACAGCACGGCAGTATCCCGTGCGACTTCTTACTTCTCTGCAACTGCGTACTACAACGAGCTGACTGGCGGTACGGCATATTATCATTTCCTGGAGCAGCTGGAGAAAGACTATCCGGCAAAGAAACAGGAGATCATCGCAAAGCTGCAGGAGGTGAGCCGAAAACTCTTCACCCGCTCCAATATGATGGTGAACTACACGGCGGACGACAAAGGATATGAAAAGCTTCCGGAGGCTTTGAAACTTCTTGCAGAGAAGCTCCCGGAGGGCAGCGGTGAGAACTATGCGTTTACGCATCCGGTAAAGAACGTGAACGAGGGCTTAAAGACCTCCGCCCAGGTCGATTATGTGGCACGCTGCGGAAACTTCCGCGATTCAGGCCTTAAGTATACCGGCGCGTTAAAAATCCTGCAGGTGATCTTAAGCTACGATTACCTGTGGCTCAACATCCGCGTAAAGGGCGGCGCTTACGGCTGCATGAGCGGATTTGGACGGTCCGGAGAAGGATACCTGGTATCTTACCGCGACCCGAACTTAAAAGAGACCAACGACATTTACGAGGGCGTTCCGGCTTACCTGGAAACATTCGATCCGGACGACCGCGATATGACCAAATATGTGATCGGAACCATCAGCAACCTCGACGCTCCGCTGACACCGTCTGTGAAAGGCAGCAGAGGCCTCTCTGCTTATCTCTCCGGCGTGACGGAAGAGATGATGCAGACCGAGCGTGACCAGATCCTTGGCGCAACCAAGGAAGACATCCGTGCGCTGGCAGCACAGATACGCGCGGTCTTAAAGACCGGAAGTTTCTGCGTGGTAGGAAACGAGGAGAAGATTGAGGCGAACAGCAGCATGTTTGGCGAGATTTCAAACCTTACAAGAGGATAGGCAGTTTGTGCAGCGCATGGGCTGCAGGAATAAGTATTTCGAAAGGATCAATTATGGCAAAGAAACCGGAAGGTACAAATTTTGATAAACTGCTGGAAGAACTGAACGGGGCGAAAAAGGCCGGCGCGGAGGGCGCAGGCCAGGCTGCTCCGGTTCAGAAGAAATCCGGCTTTGTAACCCTGATCGGACGGCCGAACGTGGGCAAATCCACGCTGATGAACCATCTCATTGGCCAGAAGATCGCCATTACGTCTGACAAACCGCAGACCACAAGAAACCGCATCCAGACTGTCTACACCGATGAGCGCGGCCAGATCATCTTCCTGGATACCCCGGGTATTCACAAAGCGAAGAACAAGCTGGGCGAGTACATGGTGAACGTGGCAGAGCACACCTTAAAAGAGGTGGATCTCATCCTGTGGCTCGTGGAACCGAGCACCTTTATCGGTGCGGGAGAGCGCCACATTGCCGAGCAGCTTCAGGGCATCAAGACCCCGATCATTCTGGTCATCAACAAGACGGATACCGTAAAGAACCAGGAAGACATCCTGACGTTCATCAACGCCTACAAGGATATCTGCAATTTCGCGGAGATCGTTCCGGTGTCCGCATTGAGGGACAAAAACACCGATACATTACTGGAGCAGCTGTTTAAGTACCTGCCGTACGGACCGCAGTTCTACGACGAGGATACCGTGACCGACCAGCCAATGCGCCAGATTGCGGCAGAGCTCATCCGCGAGAAGGCACTGCGCCTTCTGGATGAGGAGATTCCGCACGGCATCGCGGTTACCATCGAGAAGATGACAGAGCGTCCGAACGGCATTATGGACGTGGAGGCGACCATCATCTGCGAGCGTGATTCCCACAAAGGCATCATCATCGGAAAGGGCGGAGCCATGTTAAAGCGCATCGGATCTGCCGCGAGAAGAGAGCTGGAAGCCATGCTGGAGACCAAGGTAAACCTGCAGATCTGGGTAAAGGTAAGAAAAGAGTGGCGTGACAGTGAACTGTTAATGAAGAATTACGGCTACAATCCGAAAGAGTAATGCGGCTGGCATGCGGAAAGGCAGTTGGAGACAGTGAGAGAGACACTAGAACTGACCGGCATGGTCTTAAAAGTCTCGCCGGTCGGGGACAATGACCGGCGTCTGGTCATCCTGACGAGGGAGCGCGGAAAAATCACTGCGTTTGCCCGCGGGGCGAAGAGGCCGGGAAGCCAGCTCATGGGCGTGACGAGGCCGTTTGTGTTTGGCACATTCCGCCTTTACGAGGGGCGGGATGCCTATAACCTGCAGGGAGCGGACATCACCAATTATTTTTCGGAGCTTGCGACCGATGTGGAAGCGGCCTGCTACGGCTCGTATTTTCTGGAATTTGCGGACTATTACAGCCGTGAGAACATGGAGGCTTCGGAAGAACTCCTGCTGTTGTATCAGTCACTTCGGGCGCTTATGAAGCCTGCGCTTCCGAATCCTCTGGTACGCGCCGTGTTTGAGCTGCGCTGCATGGTCATCAACGGCGATTACACGGAACACCCGCCGCGCGAGGTCAGCGATTCGGCAAATTATGCCTGGGAGTATATTATCGCGTCCCCGATCGAGTCGCTTTACACGTTTGTTCTGGCTCCGGAAGTACTAAAGGAACTGGAGCACTGTGTGGAGAGCACCAGGCACAGATTTGTAGACCGGGAATTTCATTCCCTGGAGGTCCTGAAAATGATGGAGCCGGCCATGTTCCGGCCACAGACAGAAAAAGACGGCAAATAAAGGTGTTGAAAAACCTTACATGAACAGGTATAATCCTAGAGAACCCCTGCAAAGCAGGTATCCGGGGAGAAAGAATATCATGAAAAAGAGAAAAGCAGTTTTGACTGCGGCTGTACTGCTCGCGGCAGTGTGGTCAGCAGCATGTTCCCGGTCGGCGGGAAAAGCCTGGGATGCTTCCGAGAACAGCATCTATGTGGCAGATGACTTAAGCGTAAAAAGCGCCATGGTCTATACGTCGGAAAAGGAAAACGAGTTGTACAGTGCCGATGGCCTTGCGGAGTTCGCAAAAGAACAGATCCGCGCCTACAATGAGGAGCAGGGTGCTTCGGCAGAGGCGGAGAATGCAAAGGGAAAGGAAAAGCTCCCGGTGGCGCTTGAGCGCTGCAGCCTGGAGGGAAAGACCGGAACCCTGGTGTTTGAGTATGCCTCAGCGGACGACTTCGTAAAGTTTTCCAGCGAGAACGGGGATGACACCCACACCGTAACATCTCTGGAAATCGCGGACGCGGATTCCGGAACCATTCCGGACCTGACATTTCAGACGCTTTCCGGGAAAAACGTGGAACCGCAGACGGCATCCGAGACAAAAGGCAGCCATAGGATCATCACCGATGGCTCCGCAAAGATTTACACAGAAGGAAAAATCCTTTTTGTGACAGACGGCGTCAATGTAGTAAGCAGTTATTCAGCAGTGACCCCAGAGGGAACCAGCTGTATCATATTCAAATAAAAAGAGAGGTTATCTGACGATGGAAAAGACAATGGAGAAAATTGTAGCGCTGGCAAAAACCAGAGGTTTCGTATATCCGGGTTCCGAGATCTACGGCGGCCTGGCAAACACCTGGGATTACGGCAACCTTGGCGTAGAGCTGAAGAACAACGTAAAGAAAGCATGGTGGCAGAAATTCGTACAGGAGAGCCCGTACAACGTAGGTGTTGACTGCGCGATCCTCATGAACTCCCAGACCTGGGTTGCTTCCGGACATCTGGGCGGCTTCTCTGATCCGCTGATGGACTGTAAGGCATGTAAGGAGCGTTTCCGTGCCGACAAGCTGATCGAGGACTACATGGCTGAGAACGGCATCACCATCGAGGGCAGTGTAGACGCATGGTCCCAGGAAGAAATGAAGAAATACATCGATGACAACAACATCTGCTGCCCGAGCTGTGGCAAGCACGACTTCACCGATATCCGTCAGTTCAACCTGATGTTTAAGACATTCCAGGGTGTTACTGAGGATGCAAAGAATACCGTATACTTAAGACCTGAGACAGCACAGGGTATTTTCGTAAACTTTAAGAATGTACAGAGAACATCC
>ERZ1034713.1451-NODE-1451-length-10314-cov-6.322546_pt1 | contig 10314 bp, 8 predicted proteins | sample MGYA00520692_ERZ1034713 | MGnify/ENA primary metagenome ERZ1034713 (study PRJEB33766, sample SAMN09781717) | gut metagenome | biome: gut microbiome | host: Homo sapiens | place: Madagascar | study: EMG produced TPA metagenomics assembly of the PRJNA485056 data... | reverse complement strand
TCAATAACTTCTACTTTTTTAGCAACTTCTTTTGGATCTAATCTAGCAAATAACATTTCTGGCTTTTCAACTACTTTTGTTCCTGATGCATAGTTTCCAAATTCTTTTAAACTTTTAAAATCACGTTGATCTGTATTAATTTGATCTAAGATTTTTGTAGCTGTTGAAGGCATATATGGATATAGCATAACTGCTGAGAAACGAATTGATTCAATTAAGTTATATAATACTGTAGCTAAACGATCTTTTTTAGTTTCATCTTTAGCTAATGCCCATGGCATTGTTTCATCAATATATTTATTTGTTCTTCTTAATAAATTAAAGATTTCATCTAAAGCATTAGATGCTTTGAATTCATCCATTTTAGCAATAGATTTAGCTGGCATAGCTAATGCTAAATCTTTTAATTCTTGATCTACGTCTTCACATACGTTTTTGTTTTCTACAATACCACCAAAGTATTTATTAGACATAGCAATTGTTCTATTAACTAAGTTTCCTAAAACGTTAGCAAGATCACTATTAATTCTTTCTACTAATAAATCCCATGTAATACTTCCATCATTATCATATGGAATTTCATGTAATACGAAATATCTTACTGCATCAACACCAAAGATATCTACTAAATCATCTGCATAGATAACATTTCCTTTTGATTTGGACATTTTACTTTCACCTTGTAATAACCATGGATGTCCAAATACTTGTTTAGGTAATGGAATATCTAATGCCATTAACATAATTGGCCAATAAATTGTATGAAATCTAACGATATCTTTACCAATTAAATGTAAATCAGCAGGCCAGTATTTTTTATATAATTCACCATGATTTCCATCTGCATCATATCCAAGTCCTGTAATATAGTTTGTTAAGGCATCAATCCATACATAAACAACATGTTTAGGATCAAAATCAACTGGAATAGACCATTTAAATGATGTTCTAGAAACGCATAAATCTTGTAATCCTGGTTTTAAGAAGTTATTCATCATTTCATTTTTTCTTGAAACTGGTTGAATAAATTCTGGATGATCTTCGATATGTTTAATTAAACGATCTTGATATTTAGATAATTTAAAGAAGTATGCTTCTTCTTTGGCATCATGTACATCTCCCCCACAATCAGGACATTTACCATCAACTAATTGTGATTCAGTAAAGAATGATTCGCATGCTGTACAATATTTACCTTCATAATGACCTAAATAAATATCACCTTTGTCATATAATTTTTTAAAGATTTTTTGTACTTGTTTTTCATGATATTCATCAGTTGTTCTCATGAATCGATCATACGATGTATCCATCATATCCCAAATATTTTTAACTACACCTGCAACTTGATCTACATATTGCTTTGGTTCAATTCCTGCTTCTTTAGCTTTAATTTCAATTTTTTGTCCATGTTCATCTGTTCCTGTTTGGAATCGAACATTGTACCCTTCTTGTCTTTTAAAACGAGCAATTGCATCAGCTAAAATAATTTCATAAGTATTTCCAATATGAGGTTTACCTGAAGTATAAGTAATTGCTGTTGTAAGATAATAATCTTTTTCGTCTTTCATCTTCTAATCTCCTTTATAAAAATAAAAAACGCCCTTATAAAAGGACGAATAATCGCGGTACCACCTTTTTTACACATTGCTGTGTCACTCAAAACTTTAACGCAGTTAACGATTATTTCTAACTATTTGAAATAACTACTCCTGGGCCATCTCTTAAAGTTTAACATACTGATTTTCACCAGCCATCAGCTCTCTAAATGTTTTGCTTTAACATCTTCCATTCTTCGTATTTATTATATCCTTATTAACTTTATCAAACCCTTAAATCAATGTCAATGAGTTGTTTGAATAAAAATATGTTTCACGTGAAACAAAAATAGTATAGCCTAAACTATACTATTTATATTCAGAATGTCCTTTATATTTGATTAAATCAGATACAGTAACAAATTGATAACCTTCTTTACTTAATTGATCTAAAGCCATTTCTAATCCAGCAACAGAATTTTCATGAATATCATGAATCAAGACAATATTGCCATCACCAGTTTTTGCTTTAGCATCTCTTATAATATTATTACATACTATTTGTGCACCATCTGTTGCTTTACTATAACGCCAATCTTCTGTATCTCCATCCCATAAAATCATACTTAAACCATATGTGTTGAAGGCTGATTTAACTGCATCATTTTTTGCTCCATATGGAGGTCTAACAAGTGTCGGTTCAGTACCTGTTGCTTTAAAACAAGCATCTTGTGTTTTCTTAATTTCTTCATCTAATGCAGTTGCATCTAATTTTGTAAGTTGTGCATGTTGATATGTATGACTTGCTATCTCATGTCCTCTTTCATAAACTGATTTAACAATATCTGGATAAAGATTCATGTTTTGACCTAATTCGAAGAATGTTCCTCGACCATTATATTTTTCAAATGCATTCATTGCTCTTTCAGTTAACGTTTTATGAGGTCCATCATCTAAAGTAATTGCTACCATCTTCTTTTTAGGATCCACTTTCATTAAATTTGGAGCTTTAATATCTAATGGTGCATTAGATGGAATATTTCTATTTGCTAATTTTATGTAATCTTTATATTCTTTATAATTAACAACAATTTTATTTTTTAATGTATCATCTGTATAATATGTAAAACTATCTTTATCAACTTTTATTAATGTTGATTCTTTGTTATATTCATTTACACCCAATGTATTTAATAAATCTCCATATTTACCATGTAAACAATCTTTTAAAGCAACTAATTGATTTGTTTTACAATCATATGTCATTATAGATTTTGTTGCTTTTGTTTTTGTCTCATCTTCATTAATACGCTTATAATCTAATTCAACAACAACATATTGTTTATAAATCTTTTTACAAGAGTAATCTAGATATAATATATCTTTTTGATCCTTTTTCTTTTTTTCTGATTTTAAATATGTGCTATATGATTCTTTAATAATTTTATTTAAATTCTTTTCTTTTAATTTAGGATAGTATAATGAAATGTAAAAATCATCATTTTCTTTTTCATAGTGTTGTACTGTTCCATATTGTTTATTTGTTTCATTATAAGTATTATAATCTTCATATTTATTTTTCTCATTAAATAGTAAAAAATAAATACCTCCTAATATTAATATCACAACCAATAATGTAATAATTACAGGTATTGATTTTAATCTTCTTTTTCTCCCATGTCTACCATAATTGTAGCTATCTTTGCTATACATATTACCACTTCCTCCTTTTTTATAATATACCACAAATGATATATCTTTTATAGCTTTTAATTTTGTTTCACGTGAAACAAAAAAAGAATATCATTATTTAGAATGATATTCTTGATAAACACTATTTTTATTTAAATTTCTTTGTTTAGCAACTTCTTTAATTGCATCTTTAGTAGACATTCCTTTTTCAATGTACATATCTACGTCTTCCTTGATTGTTGTTTCAAAAGTTATTTCTTCTTCTACTTCTTGACTACCTTCAACAACAATAACCATTTCTCCTTTTAATTCTTCTACAATAGAAATAATTTCAGAAATATGACCTCTAATGATTTCTTCATGTTTTTTAGTAATTTCTCTACATAAAACAATATTTCTATCTCCTAGAATATCTAACATTAAATTTAATGTTTTTTTAATTCTATGTGGTGATTCATAAAAAACAATTGTTTCTTTATATTTCTTTAAATCAATTAATTCTTTTTTCTTTTTCTTATCTAAATGATCTAAAAAGCCATAAAACATAAATGGTTGTGGTGCAATTCCTGAAACAACTAAAGCATCTAAACAAGCATTACATCCTGAAATAGGAACAACATTTATTTCATGTTCTATTGCTTCTTTAACTAATTCATATCCAGGATCAGAAATAGCAGGATAACCGGCATCACTTACTAAAGCAATATCATTTCCTTCTTCTAATAATTGTATAAGTTTAGGAATTGATTGTTTTATGTTATGTTCATGATGAGAAATAAGTTTTGTTGAAATTTCAAAATGATTTAAAAGCTTAACAGTATTTCTTGTATCTTCTGCAGCAATATATTTTACATTTTTTAAAGTATTAATAGATCGATATGTCATTTCATCTAAATTACCAATAGGTGTTGCTACTAAATATAATGTTGGTCTTTCATTTTCAAAACTCTTTTGTCTATTCATCTATCTTCTCTCCAAACATTCTTCTTACTTCATTACTGTAACTTCCATCATCATTATGTGCATATAATGGTGGTTCGATTTTCAATCCTTTTTTTCCTTTATACATTCCTTCTACTAATAAGACATGTGAATCTCTATTCATTTTAGGATATACAAAACGTATTCTTTTAGGTTCAATATCATATTTTTGCATAATATTTAAAATATCAATCATACGATCAGGTCGATGAACAATTGCAAATCTTCCTTTGTTGTCTAATAAATAAGCTGCCGCTGAAATAATACCTTCTAAATCAATTTTTATTTCATGACGTGCTATTGTTAAATATTCATTATCGTTTAAATTACTATTTTCCCCTACTTTAAAAAATGGTGGATTGCAAACAATCAGCTGTGCTTTTGGTAACTCTTTGATAACATCTTTAATATCTCCATGAACGACTTCAATTTGGTCATTTAAATCATTCATCTCAACATTTCTTCTAGCAAGATCAACCGCTTCATCTTGAATTTCTATACCTATAATTTTTTTAGGTGTTCTTTTTGAAAGCAATAATGGAATAGCCGCATTATTTGTACCAAAATCAACAATATTTTTTACATCTTTATTGATTGTACAAAACTGTGATAATAAAACAGTATCCAAAGAAAAGTTAAACATATCTTTTCTTTGGATAATTTTCAAATCATTATGTGCTAATAAATAATTAATGACTTCTTGGTTTTCCATTTTTCTTTCCTGCATGATTATTTTTATCAAATTTAATTTCGTCTAAACCAACGAATACAATTCCATTATTTGTTTCAATTTTAACAAGATCATTAATAACATTTAATCCTGTTACTTTTACATCTTTATCTTGATATTTTACATGTGATCCTATTTTAGGAAAACGTTCTTTTTCTAAAGAATAAATTTCATCTTCATATTTTAAACAACACATTAATCTTCCACATGCACCTGATATTTTTTCTATATTAATTGCTAACATTTGATTTTTAGCCATATTAATAGAAACTCCATTAAATTCTCCTAAAAGAGTTGAACAACATAATGGTAAACCACATGTTCCAATTCCACCAATTACTTTTGCTTTATCTCTTGGACCAATTTGTCTTAACTCTATTCTACATTTGAAAACAACAGCTAATTCCTTTAATAGTTCCCTAAAATCAACACGATCATCGGAAGTATACATAAAAATAACTTTTGCTTTATCTAATGTATATTCACAATTAGTAAGTTGCATATTAACGTCATATCTTGAAACAATTTCTTTACATGTTACTAATGCTTGTTTTGCATCCCTAACATTTTTTTGATAATTTTCTATATCTTTTTTTGTAGCTTTTCTAACTATCTTTTTTAATTCTGTATCTAAATTAAATTCTGATATATCTTTTAATTCCTGTGATATTTCTCCAAGTTCTAATCCTCTAGCAGTTTCTACAACTACTCGGTCATCTTTTTTTAATTTTAAATTTGTGGAAAAATAATAGATCTTACCAGCACTTTTAAATTTTACACTTGCAAGTTTAATTTCTTCCATATAAATTCCTTTCTATATTCTATACATCATACTATCCATAAGTAATGGAATATTAGCATTTGTATCTAATAAGTATGATGTTTCTAATAATAATTCAATTTTCTTTATTATATCATTGTTATCATATGTTAGTGAATTAAAAAATTTTACGTGATTACAAAAAACAACTTTTCCGTTTTGTTTCACGTGAAACATATCCTTAAGTGCAAGAATAATAAAGTTAATAAATAATTTAATATTTTCCTTTTCTTTATGATCTTTAAGCATATGAATTTGTGTGTTTATGATAAGATTTTCTCTATATAAAAATAAATCCTCAACAAAATTGATTGCTTGCAACATAATATCATCAAAATCATCCTGATTTAAATTTTCTAAATCATCTTCATCTTTAATAATATAAGATAAGACACTTGCTTTTTCTTCTTCATATCCTTTAGCAATCAATTTTTCTTTAAGTACTTCTTTATTATCTGGTTTTAATTCTATAACCTGACATCTAGATATAATCGTTGGTAAAATACGGTTGATATTTTTAGTTGTAAAAATTGCATAAATACCTTCTGTTGGTTCTTCTAATATTTTAAGTAAAGCATTCATAGCTTCTTTGGTTGTTTTTTCAACATTCTTTAAAATATAAACTTTTGCCTTACCTTCAAGAGAAGACTTTTTGAAAGTTTCTTGTATATTTTCAATGTGTTTCTTTTTAATACTTTCCTCTTCTCCATCAATTTCTATAATATCTGCATATTGATGGTTTAATACTTTTTGACAATCTATACATTGTTCACAAGCTAAGGTTTCATTACATATAAGTGACATTGTTAGAAACTGTAATGGTTGATCAGTATTATTTCCGACAAGTAAGAATGCATGTGGTATTTTTTTTAAGTTAAATTCATTTTCAATAATTCTATAGAATAAAGGTTGATTTTCTTTTAAATAATCTTTGATCATAATATTTTCTTAATTTCCTTTAAGGCATCTTGTACAACATCTTCAACCTTTTGATCTGCATTGATTTTTACAATACGATCACTATATTGTTTACAAATTGTTAAATAACCTTCATAAACATTTTTATGAAAATCACTTTTTTCTAAATCTAATCGGTTTGTTTCTCTTTGATTAACTTTAATTCTTTCTAATCCTTTTTTATAATCAATATCAAAAAATAAAGTTTTATCTGGCATAACATCGTTTATCGCAAATAAATTCATATTATAAACTTCATCAATTCCTAGATTTCTAGCAACACCTTGATAAGCAAGTGAACTATCTACAAAACGATCACATAATACAATATACCCTTCTTTTAAAGCTGGTAATACTTTTTCTACAAGATGTTGTCTTCTTGCTGCTGCATATAATAAAGCTTCTGTACGTGCATCCATTTTTGTATTTTTCTTATCTAAAATAACATTTCTTATTTGTTCAGCAATATCAACCCCACCTGGTTCTCTTGTAAGTAAGACTTTATATCCTGATTCATTTAATATTTTTACAAGTTCTTTAGAAACTGTTGTTTTTCCACTACCTTCTGGTCCTTCTAATGTAATAAACTTTCCTGTCATAATACTTCTCTCCTCTTTCTTCATTATTATAACTGATTTTTCTATTTAAACAAGAAAAGACCTCTTGCAAGGTCTTATATTTTCTTTCTTCCTTCTAAAGATTTTAATAATGTTAATTCATCTGCATAATCAATATTACTTCCTATTGGTAATCCATTAGCAATTCTACTTGTTTCTATTCCTTTTTTCGCTAACAACTTAGCTAGAAACAATGCTGTTGTTTCACCTTCTCTTGTAGGATTCGTTGCAATAATCACTTCTTTAACTCCATCAAGTCTTTCAAATAAAGAATTAATATTTAAATCATCTATCGTTTTACCATCAATCATAGAAATCGTCCCATGTAAAACATGATATAATCCATGATATTCTCTAACCTTTTCCATAGCAAAAACATCTTTAGGACTTTCTACAACACAAATAACTGATTGATCCCTTGTTTCATCTTTACAAATTTCACAAAGTTCACCTTCACAAATATGTCCACATTTTTTACAGTAATGGATATTATCTTGAAAATGAGATAACACATTTGCAAACTCTTGGACATATTCTTTATCCATTGATAAAACATGATAAGCTAATCTTTCTGCAGATTTACCACCTATTCCTGGTAGTCTTTTAAAACATTCAACTAAATCTGTAAATGACTTTGGATAATTCATAATACACTCCTATTCTTCAAATTCAACAATCTCATCACCAAACATATCAATCGCATATTGTTGAGCTTCTGTAAGTTCTACAACCGGTTCATGATATTCATCAATATGATGTAAAACAATTGGTTGTGGTTGTGGTAATTTTTTTTCTTTACTAAGTTGAATAAATTTTTGTCTCATATTTGGCCAATCTGCTTCCATTACTGCAATAAAATCGTATTCTGATCCTAAAACTTCCTTTAAGAAATTTTTTAATGGATAATAATTTTCTGTATAGTTAATACTATTCACTTCTGGTTGATATTTCAATGTCAAAATAAAACCTTTTTCACCAGCAGCTACAGGTTTAGCATCACATAGCATATTTGCATATTTAGCAGTATTAAGATTATAACAATATCTTCTAATAACTGGCCATTTATCTTGAATATCATTTAAAACTGTTCTTTTCGCCTGTACTAAAATATTTAAAATGTCATTAAAGTCTACTTCTATTTGAGCTGTTGTTTTTACTTCTTTTACCTCTTCTTTAGATTCTTCCACAGGAGTTTCTACTTGTTCAACTTTTGGTTCTTTCTTTTCTTCTACCTTTTCTTGTAAATATTCTTGAGGTTCAATTACTGGTTTTTCAACCACTTCTTCTTGTTGAACTTCAACCAATGTTTCATGTGAAACATTTTCAATAACTTTTGGTTCTTCTACAACAACTTCTTTATGTTCATTTTCAATTTGATTACATATCTTTAATAAAGCTAATTCAAAATATGTTGATGAATCTACAGCCTGTCCATAATGACTACTGGCATCCATAAAAATATCAATCATTTGAAATGCTTCTTCTACTAATATATAAGGAACAATTTGTTGGATATCGTTTTTATGCAAAACAAATAATAAAGATAAATCTTGCGTGTTTTTAAAAATAATAACATCTTTTAAAACATCTATTAAATCTTGTGTCAATCTCTTTAAATCAATACTTAAAGACATCATATGATCTAATGTTTTTAAAACATTCTTCATATCCTTTGTCAGTAATAATTTAATTAAACGTATTTTTTCATCATTTGCTAATAAACCATAAACTTTATTAATATTTTCTACTGTTAAATGTCTATCATACGCTAAACATTGTTCTAAAATACTTAAAGCATCCCTCATTCCCCCATCAGCCAACTTAGAAATAATTTCAAGAGATTCTTCATCATATTCTACATTTTCTTCTTTTAATACATATTCCAAACGACTAATAATATCATGTTCATCCACACGTTTGAAATCAAATCTTTGACAACGTGAAATAATAGTTGGCAAAATTTTATGTGGTTCTGTTGTTGCTAGAATAAATACGATATGTGCTGGTGGTTCTTCTAATGTTTTTAATAAAGCATTGAATGCTTCAGGTGTCATCATATGAACTTCATCAATAATATAAACTTTATATTTAGCATTAATAGGGGCGTATTTGACTTTATCTATCAAATCTCTAACTTCATTGACTCCATTATTACTTGCTGCATCAATTTCAATAACATCAGGATGATCTCCTTGAGTAATTGCTTTACAGTTAGGACATTCATTACATGGAGGATGATCACCTGTACAGTTAATAGCTTTAGCTAATATTTTAGCAATCGTTGTTTTCCCTGTTCCACGTGGTCCAGCAAATAAATAAGCATGCGCTATTCTATTTTCTTTAATTGCATTTTTTAATGTAATTGTAACATGACTTTGTCCAGCGACATCTTCAAATGTTTGCGGACGATAAGTACGATACAAGGCTTTATATGACATATTCTCAACTCCTATCTCCTACATTATACACGAAAAAAAGATATGAGTAATCATATCTTTTGACGTTTCTTTTTAAAATAGTCTTTTATTAACTTTGAACATTTATCTTTTAAAATATCTGATTGAATCATGGGAATATAATTAAGTTTAGGATCCGGTAAATGAATCAATTTATCTAAAGACATCCATCTTGTATCACTTGCACCATAAACAACTCTTTGAATATGACTTTGAATAATAGCTCCCGAACACATTAAACAAGGTTCTAAAGTTGTATAAAGTGTACATTCATCTAAGCGCCATCTTCCTATTTTTTTACAAGCTTCTTCAATAGCTAACATTTCTGCATGACCATAAGTTTGATTTAAATACTCTCTTTGATTATATGCACGGGCAATAATTTGATCATCTTTTACAATGATACATCCAATTGGTACATCATCATGTTTTAATGCTTTTAAAGCTTCTTGATAAGCTATTTCCATATATTCTTCATCATTCATCTTTTTTTCCTCTAAAAATAAAGACCATCACACATAGA
>ERZ1034713.1450-NODE-1450-length-10316-cov-3.157295_pt1 | contig 10316 bp, 12 predicted proteins | sample MGYA00520692_ERZ1034713 | MGnify/ENA primary metagenome ERZ1034713 (study PRJEB33766, sample SAMN09781717) | gut metagenome | biome: gut microbiome | host: Homo sapiens | place: Madagascar | study: EMG produced TPA metagenomics assembly of the PRJNA485056 data... | reverse complement strand
ATTCATATTCTTTGACTGCTGATAATAATGAATACATGCGATTGGTCAGCGAGGAACAGGAACGGCAGAGGACTTTGAATGTTGGTGATACGGTTACTTCAAAGGACTGGGAGCTTCAGTTAAAACGAGTAAATATCACGGCAAAGATTTTACCGAATAGCACTAGCAGCTATTATTCGTATTATTATGCTGATGATAATGAAACTTTTATTGACCTTGTATTCCAGATGAAAAACGTGAATGTGGAAATCTTAGGGATTGATGGGGCAGTTGGTAGCTGTACCGTCGATTATGGCGGCAATAAGATAACAAAGCAATATAATCTTTATACAAGTAGTGGAAGTAGAATTCAGGCTGTTTATGATTGGGATGGATTAGATGCACTCGATACGACTACATTACATGTTGCTATTCGTATGCCGAGAGAATGTCAGACCAACAATGAACCAATTACTGTACGTTTGATTTTAGCGGGTCAAGAAAAAATTATCAAAGTCAGATAATCTATGGAGGGATATGAGTATGGAAGAAATGAAAAAAGACACTAACGAGGAAGCTGTGACATCTGCTGCTGAAGCACCACCGAAAAAATCCAATAAAGGTATTATCATAGGTGGCGTTATCTGTGCTGTTTGTGCTGTAGGAGCCTTTTATTATTTCAAAATTTATGATGGTGGTTTTCCAGTGACTCAGACAGTAAATACCTACGAACTTGGAAGTGAACAGGATATTTTTAATTCACTGAAATATGATGAACGAAAAATCATTGATGTTTCTATTGTGGATCGCGGCGGTTTTGCAATGGATAAGACTGGAAGCTATACGGTCACTTTTGATTTCATAAACAGTCGGAAGAATCATAAGCAGATTCCATTTACTTATAAGGTGGAAGATACAATTGCACCGGAGTTGACCGTTGAGCAGAATGAAATATATGTTGCAAAGGGGCATGAGTTTAATTTAAATGCCTATGTGTCATCTACAGACATAAGCCATACCAATATTGTAAAGTATGATGAAGCATTCGATGCGGATGTTCCTGGAACATATGAATTGAATGTGTATGCGGAAGACGGCTCTGGTAATAAATCTGCTGCACAGCCGGTTAAGGTGATTGTAGAAGACAGAGATAATTGTGATGTGAACTTAGCAAATTTTGGAGACTCTAAAGAGGTCGTTAAGCGGTATGAGGAGCACAATATTGTGGATGAAGGAGATGCGGGGTTATTGTATTCCATAGAAGAACATGGCTTGCAAGGTGATTTATATTATTGGATTAACAAAGAAGACCAGTTAAGCAATGTGATGTATGAATTTACAACAACATATGAATGGGATTCCTTCATCAATAAATATTCATACTTTAAAGATGATTTAGTTGCTAAATATGGTGAACCTTCAACTTCAGATGAATTGTATGATAAAAGCCTTGGCAAGGGAACATCTTTGTGGCTTGGACATTACGCAAGAAGAGATACATGGGATTTGAACAATATGAAAATTACCTTACAACTTTATAATGAAAGTTCAAATATAATATTGTTTATCATGTATGATTCAAAGGAGTATTCTAATGATTAAAAGATACAGAAAAATATTAATCTGTGCGGCAGTAATAATAATTGCTGTGATTGGTGGCCTGTATGTGAAAAAGGAATTTGCCATCAGAAAGTCCATCGAAAATTATCATGCGGCAGAAGATAGTGAGAAGAATGAAGATTACCATAAGGCTTATGAATTGTATTCATTGGTGATTCCGGATGATCTTGCAAATTTCAAAAAGGCCAGGACAAAGATAGATGAATTAGACAAGCGGTTCGAGGTAAATAAAATGGCTGCGCTTGGTTTTGAAATTTTGAAGCAAGTAAAACAGATTAGTTCATTGGATGATCTGGAATCCATACAAGTTAATACGGAAGATTCAAAAATGACCTGTATGATTGATGGAATTGGCTATGCAATTTATAAAGGGACTGGAAACAGCAATCAATATCAGAAAGCTATTATGAGCGCGGATGGTACATATTGTGTTATGAAGTATGAAGCTAAGAAAGAATATGGTGGTTGGTTAAGCAATGACATTAACATGATAAACCAAGATACAAGCTTGACATTGTTTAAAGCTGCGGCTCTTACAACATCGGCAGATCTGATTTCCGAGAAGCTGATGCAGGAATATGTTGAAGAAGACGAGAAAGCAGTGCAATAGAAAGAAGGTGTATACGTATGAGAAAATCATTAATTCCGGTAGCTATTATCCTAAGTACTATTCTTGCGTTTCCTGTTCAGGCGGCAGAGTGGAAACAGGATGAAAAAGGGTGGTATTACCAGAAAGATGACGGCAGCAGATTGGTAAATCAGTGGTTCGTTGATCCAACGGATGAATCTACATATCATTTTGATACATTTGGGTATATGAATACAGGAAAATGCTATATAAATGGTGCGTGGTATTATTTCAATGAGAACGGTCAGGTTTGGTATAATTATGAATCACCGGATGGGTTTCTTGTTACCGATGAAGGAAAAATTGTATACAGTGATACACCTGGATTGACGGTTGGTGTATGTAATATGTTGAATGTAAGCACGGACGAGGATAAATTCTTTTTTGGGGCAAATATTAAAAATTTTCGTAATGTGCCTTTAACATTAATGGGATACGCGACAATGACTGGAAGTGGATTTTTTGCTGAGTTTGTAGGATTTGATAATGAACGTATGGATGTAATGCCTTCTGTAACAATTCAACCGAATAGTACATACACATTAGTTTTCGTAACGCCAGATCTTCATCCCGTAAATATGATTCCAGATGAATCAAGAATAACTTTAAATTTTGAATGTGAAGGTGAGGAGTATGAAACAACGAGTACTCTGATTAGGATGACCGAAAATAATCCAGGTTCAATTATTCATGTGGATCCGTAAATGCAATTCATTACAGAATAGGGTAGGGCAGCAGCTTTGCCCTATTTTTTCTTGGAGCATAAAAATGCCCCAGGTAATCCCAGGGCAAATCATCTCATCAGGCCACGGCTTGTCTTTTTACATAGGCACGGATAAAGGCTAGTTCAGTTTTCAAATCTCGTCCTGCTGCATTCCAGCCGATCAGCATAACTTCCATTTTGGCGTTATCTTCAGCCTGATCGGAATATGCCGCTGCGGTAAAGCCAGCTGCAAATTGTTCTGGGTGCATTTCGCTGTCAGAAATATCGGCGGCGCAAAGCACAGAATCATCGTAATAATCGAGATACACGGATGGATCGTATCCGTTATCCAGCAAATGCCGTAATAAGGTCATGTTCAATTGTCCCACAATTCTTTTATGTATAATTATTATATCATTTTGGCGCAGAAATATGCAAAAAATAGCCGATTCTTGTCGATTTTTGGCATAGAAAATTAACCGGAGATTATGCCGCATAAGCCGGAAAGCCAGTAAATACGAGACTTCTGCTGCCAACACAGAACTGTTCATTGAGTGGGTTCGCTGAGCGTGTGTGAATGATTGAAAAACCTATGTGTTTACTAGGCTATTAGAAGATTTTGTAATTTTAAATCATACTAAAATGGTAGGTATTAAGGGCGGTTCGTAAAAGGTAAGGAAGTACAGATATTTTGCGGCGTAGGAGTGCGTATTTGCTGTCTGTCCTATAAATTGGACAGCGGTAAAGTGCAGTAAATTCAAGGTGCTATCGAACAGGGCCACGAACTCCGGTTGTAGTAGAGTGAGAGATTGAAGGTGCGGAAAGCATAGGGAATATAAGGATTTCTTGATTGTCTGGTTGGCGGCAAAATAGTGAAAATTAGTGTAAAAATAATGGAATGCTGTTCGTGTTCCAGAAAAATTCCTGGTGCGTAGATGGGACTGTATCATATCGGGCAATCAAATCAAAAGGTGTTAACGGTACTCAAAAAAGTGGCCAAAATTGTTAACGGTAAAAAGACCCACAAAAATTCTGATGTGTCTAAAACGTAGGAAATACTGGGGATTTTCAATCAATCAGGAGCAGATAGCCGAAAAATGAGCGAATTCGCAACGGGAAAGGTAAGTAAATCCATAACTTTCCCGCATTTTAGGTGCGTAAAAGCATGATTTTTTAATCATGAAAAGTGCTTAAAGTGTAGTAAAATCAAGGGTTTTACCGTCAACATCACCGTTAACATATAGCATAAAATCAAAAATGCGAGGTGCTTAAAACCCAGTAAAATCAAGGCTTTTTCAATAATCACATTTTCTTATTTTTGCTCAAAATATGCTTAAAATGTCCCAAAATGAACAAATTGGTGACGGTGACGGTGCGTGAGAAAAAGGGTATCTTGTGAATGAGAGACTAGATTAGAAAGATGAATTCTACAAATGTTTCGGTGATCCGAAAATTGTGGTTCGGTGAATAGATGCTAAAGTTGGAAAAGCCCAGTAAAATAAGAACATTTGAGATATTTTAGAAGATACTTGTGAAATTTGGTTCGTGAAGTCCAGTAAATACAATGGTTTTCGATGATTTTTGGCGTTTTTGAGATTGGTCGATTGTGAGCAAGTCCAGTAAAATAAGGATGTTACGAACCGTTTACGAACCATTTTTGCAATTTTTGAAAATATGGTGTGGGCCAAAAAGCCAATAAATATAAGGGTTTCTGCGATGTCCGGATTCCTCTCAAAGCTGCGAAAATAGCGTTTCTTCGTTTCGGTACTTTTCGTGAGAGGTGTGTGTGAGAGTTAGATAAATGGTTTACATAATACATAATGTAGCATAAGCGCCAAATCTGACGCACCTTTATCAGCACATAAAAATACCCCCAGACCGTCTGATCTGAGGATAGTCTTTTTATTATGTCCTAAAACTTACTTCTACACCCATTGCATTTCCACTGTTTACCAATATCACTACTAGCCAATCCGAATAAACCAGTAGAAAGCCAACGATGTCCCACGGAAATTTTTTTACAATTGGCAGAGCCACAATAAGGACAGGTAATAGCATGAGGATTATCCCTGGATGTTTGAGCACTTGGATTATTATTTAGTACCGTAGTTCTGTATTTACGTTCAGCTTCATGATAATCGTTTTTTAAGTGGCTAGGCACTTTGTTGGACATATTATATGGTTCTGTATTGCCTTTTTCCATTGGTTGTCCGCATATCTTACATATTCCATCAAATTCAGGATCAATAGATCTGATGAATTTTGATACGCCGCATTTTTTACAATAATAACTTGTTACAGTTACTTTTGATTTCTTAGAAAGAAACACACCTTGATTCCCCCTACAACAAATACTTTAAATTAAGTGTAGCATAATGTGACTTAGAAAACAATGGTGTTCGTGGGTTTGTAAAAATGGGCGTGTCGTGTGAATGGAACAGCTATAGTGTTTCCAGATACAAGAAGCAACTCTAAAAATGTAAACCTACCCCCACCCTTTATATATGGCCCAGAACCACTATAAAATAGGGCGAAAATTACCCTGATTTCCGCTTGTATCTGTGAGGGTGAAGAAGTTACCGCCGAAGCAATAAAGGCTGAAATTGACCGAAAAAATGCTTGTTGTTGCTTAGAGTAGTGCGAGAGGACAGAAGGTCGATTTTTAAGTTGGTGTGTAGATGAAACAGCTTTAGCATATATACAAATACCTATCATTCTGCTAGGTTTTAACTACCCCGACACCCACACCCACCACCAGAGCATAAAAAAAGACCAGAGCACACGCTCCCGTCTTTCCCCATATCCCTTACAACCTGTTTAGCAGTCCCAGGCGTTGCATATACATTAGCCACGCTGTGAAATTCGTTCCCATTGCTTTCTCATCATCATCGACCACCACGCAATACAGGCGGTACACCTTGCGCATGGTCAGCCGTTCCTTTTTGCCGTTCTCATAGTATCCAAACATCTGCACACCCTTCTTTCTATTGGTAGAGTGCCGAACACCTTCGCAGATGTCCGACACCCTTATATTTTTACTGTTCGCCAAGAATGAAGTTAACCGCTTTTTCTGCCTTGCTTGCGGCTGATACAATGAACTTGTTATCGTTTTTTAAAACCTGTAACCAGTTCTGAACGTATGCGGCTGAATTCTTGAAGGTCTGCGGCGTTTCTATGCCAATCTGATTCAACATCATTGCGCTTCCCAGTTCTGCAACCAGTTCTTCTTTTGAATAACTCTCACTTCCGAAGGCTACCTTTTCATCGTTGGCGAATCGGTCTAATCTGGTCTTGTGTCCGGTGCTGTGAACCATTTCATGAAAAGTAGTTGAATAAAATTCATTTGCGTTGGTGTACTGTTCACGACAAGGAACCTTAATATAATCAAATGCAGGAGAGTAGAACGCTTTATTGCTGACCGTTTCCATGATCTGAATGTGTTCACGCTCTTTGTAACTCTCTTTGATTGTCTCAGCCGCTTCTATTGGTTCCACTTCTTTCAGTTCCTTTTGCGCTTTAGGTTCCACGCCGTCAACCTGTGAAATATGAAATACGTTGTAGTATCTCAGAAGTGGTATCTGTTTTACAACTTTTTCACCATCTGCGTTGATGTCCTCATACGGCTGAATCTTCCAGAAGACTACAAAGCTTGCTTTCTCGCCCTTGCGAATGTGTCCGCCTAAATCAGTCCACTGCTTGAATGTTGCCCATTCACCGTCACGGCCCAACAAGATCTGATTCAATAATGAATACGGCTTGTTACTGATTCTGTTGTATGCTCCAGTGTTAACGCCTTGCCAGGGTCTTTTCCACGGAACGACTCCTTTTTCCAGTTCTGCGATGATTCTATCTGTTACCATCTGATAAACGTTTGTACTCATATCTTTTTCCTCTCTTTCCTGTGGAGGTTCTTTCCTTAACTTCTAATATGATTATACACTTAATATGAGTGCATGTCTATTGACAGATGGCATAAAAAATACACCTACAATTAGTGCATAACCACTAAAAATAGGTGTATATATAAATTCCTGTATTATGTTTTATTCGTTTTCTTCTTCTATATATTCCAGAATGTCCCCAGGCTGACAGCCGAGCAATTTACATATAGTATTTAATGTTTCTTTGCTTGCAATCTCGCCCTTTCTAATTTTGGTAAGCTGTGCTTCACCTATCAATTTTTCCTGTCTTATTTTATAGGAAGTATAACCTTTTTCTTTTAGAGACTCCAATACATCAATTTTATATTTTAACATCGTTTGCCCTCCCCATGTTCCAATGTATCACATCGTTTTTAATCTGGTCAGTATTAACAGTATATCACAAAAACTTTTTTGATTCAAGCGTAGCCATGGAAAAACAAGCACTCGAAACAGGTGTACAATATGCACAAGAAACAAGTGTATATTTTGGCTATTACGTCAATATACATACACTAAAAACAAGTGTATAATAAGGTCACAAGGTTGATACAGAGCAACACCGAAGAAGCCGAAAACTTCTGAATCTTAAATCCATATACCTGTGAGCGAGAGCAATAGTCAGGAAGATGATTAAGACGGTGGAACTCTTACCAACCAATCTAATAGGAAGAAACCCAACAGGAGGTTAAAGCATATGTGTAAGACAATGGCCGAATTAGAAAAGACCGTAACTGATTATAGAAGCCTGAAAGCCTTAAAAGAGCAGTTAGACGAGGAGCTGAAAGCAAAGGAACGAGAAATGATTGAGTATCTCGACCGCAACGAGAAACTTTCCGAGACTGGCAAAGATTTCACCATTAAAGTTGCAACCTGTGAACGCCGAACACTGGACACCAAGAGACTTGAAGGTGATATAGGAAGTCTTGCAGAGTATCAGAGAGTAAGCCAGTACCGCCGCTTATACGTCAGATAATCCAATATGAAGCCTTCCCACTCTGGCAAGGGTGGGAGGGGGAAAGGAGCCAGATATGAAGAGCAAAGCAGAGGAAAGAGCAGCACTTAAACAGATTAGAACCATCGTTTCAGATATGGGAGCAACAAGCTACATCGGCATCGCATTAGAGGGATGCTTAGAAATCGCAGAAAGCAATATTGACAGCGACTTCGCTTGTAGCATGAAACAGCGTGCAGACTCAGCAGAGCGCACAGCACAGCAGAAAACCGAGGAAGCCGAAGCCGCCAGAGCCGAAGTTAAGAGTTTAGAGCAAATCAATGCGGCGCTTCGTGGAGACATAGACCGCATAAGCAAGATTCTTGCAGACGAGCGCAAGAGCCACGCCGAAGAAGTCAGCAGCTTAAACGGTAGCCTTGCAGAGTGCCGAAGGGATGCAGAGGGCATGGAACACCAGATAGCAGACCTTAAAGCCGCGATCATGAGACTAAAAGCACAGGTTTACGACCTTACCTTTACCAAATAGCCGAAACACCCATAACAGGGTGTCGGCTGTGGATGATCTCACGGTTCTGATGATGGCAGACCAAACAAAAGGAGGGCGAACGTTATGACATTGGTATTAGGATTCCTGTTTTTCTGGGGCGGCTGGGCGTGCTGTTCAGCGTGGCACATTATGAATCATTAGGAGGTGGAGCAGATGCAGAAAGAAATAATTCAGTTTGCAGTAGAAATGAAGAATGGCGTTGTGCAGCGTATAGGAAAAAGCAGCATTTCCAAGCCGAAAACCAACAGCAAGCAGAAAGGCGTGAAATGGTTCGATGATTCTAAGTTACTGAAACGATAAACCGAGGGAGTGACGGCTAGGCCGTGGGGCATCCAGTTGCCCGCTTTCCAATCCTTGCAAGGATATTCTTATAGAAAGGACACAGAGCCAATGACAGACGAAGAGTATATGCGGTTAGAACCGTATTGCCTGAATAATATGCGGAAGCTCAAAGCTATGACAAGAGGAATCTTGAAACACTTTAATGAGCCTGTTTCTGAATCAGATTTAGATGATTTCTATTCTATGGCGAACCTTACGTTATGGCGAGCGAGTAACGCATATAGACCGACCTTTAACGTCTCATTCAATCATTTCTTAAATATCTGCCTTGATAAGAGCGTAAAGAATGAAATTAAAAAGCGCCACCGTATCAAAAGATATGTGAACCGTCTTGCAACATCCATTGATGCGCCAACATCGGAAGATGGAAAGTGTAGTTTGCTTGATTCAGTGGCATCTGATTTTGATACCTTTGAAGCTGTGATGATTGAACAGGGATGCAAGGCATTCAGTGAGAAAGTACAGATATATTTGTCCAGATTGTCGGCACAGGAAACGAAAATCCTTTTTCTACTCATGAATGCGTACACAGCACAGGAAATTAGAAAAATTCTGGATTTGAGTTATCGCACCTACACAAGTGAACTGACCTATATGCGAAGCTACGATAATGTAAAAATTCTATTTTAAAAGGGGAATCAATATGGGAAACAAGATTAGAAAGCAGACATATAGCTTGAAGCTCATGAAAGCGGAAACTATCCGTTCAGATCCAGATTGTCAGCGTCTCAGCGGTCAGTGGAACGCAAACATGATAAATGAGCTGATTGCAACCGTTCTGACCGATGATTATATTCCGCCTGTGATTCTGGGCGAAGAAGTCACCAACGGAATCACGAAATTATGGATCATTGACGGTCTGCAAAGAAGCTCCACGCTTTCCATGTTCAGATATGGAAATACAAAAATTACCCAGAACATTGATGAGCCTTTCATTAAGTATCAGCGGAAAGTGACTGATGAAAACGGAAATGTACAGCGTGATGGAGATGGGGAAATTATCTGGGAAACGGTCGAATGCGATATTCGTGGAAAATCTTATGAGATTCTGCCGGAAGAACTGAAAGACCGATTCAACGAGTATCAGTTTGAATGTGCAGTGCATCAATCTTGTGACATGACGGACATTGCGAAGTTGGTTCGCAGATACAATAATCACCGTGCAATGAATCAGGCGCAGAGAGCCTTTACATATATTGATGCATTTGCGAGAGAAATTAGAGAAATCACTAGAAGTGGATTCTTCCAGAATGTTTATTCTTTACGAGGAAAAGACCGTATCAACGGAAACTTGGAGCGCATCGTGGGGAATATGGTAATTCTTTGCTACTATCCGAACAAGTACCGGAAGGATACGAAAGAAGCATTTAAGTGGCTGAACGAAAATGGAACTATGGCGGACTTCGCTAATCTGGAAAAGCTGTTGAACCGCTTGACTGATTGTCTGGAAGTTACACAAGAGATTAGAAATCTGTTTGTCCAGAAGAACGCATACATTTTTGTGGCAGCATTCAAACACTTTGCAGAATTAGGAAAGTCAGATAGATTGTTCAACGATTTTCTTCATTGGTTCGTCGCAGAAGGAATGGGAATGGAATTTGACGGTCAGACGTGGGACACAT
>ERZ1034713.1447-NODE-1447-length-10334-cov-27.688005_pt1 | contig 10334 bp, 8 predicted proteins | sample MGYA00520692_ERZ1034713 | MGnify/ENA primary metagenome ERZ1034713 (study PRJEB33766, sample SAMN09781717) | gut metagenome | biome: gut microbiome | host: Homo sapiens | place: Madagascar | study: EMG produced TPA metagenomics assembly of the PRJNA485056 data... | reverse complement strand
TGGAATGCAGCAAGGTGAATAAGTCCATCGACCTGTATGCCTCCATCCCGCTGCGTAACGACCCCATTACTCTTACCGAACAGCAGCAGATTGCTTACGATACGCTGCTGCCGAAGTTAGAAGATACCGCACCCCATTCCGCACTGCTGTACGGCGTGACCGGCAGCGGCAAGACGCTGGTATTTTTAAAGCTGATCTCCCGATGTCTGGAACTTGGCCGCAAGGCGCTGGTGCTGGTACCGGAGATCAGCCTGACCCCGCAGATGATCCTGCGGCTCAAGGGACAGTTTGGCCGCCGGGTGGCAGTGCAGCACTCCGCGCTCAACCACACCGAGCGTCTGCTGCAATGGCAGATGATCCAGGATGGCGGTGCAGATATCGTGGTTGGCACCCGCAGCGCGGTGTTTTCGCCGCTGGAAAATATCGGCCTTATCATCATTGACGAAGAGCAGGAGCACACCTACCGGTCGGAATCCGCACCGCGCTACTCTGCCCACGAGGTTGCCCGGCAGCGTGCCGCTGAAAACGGTGCGCTGCTGCTTCTGGCCAGCGCCACCCCCAGCACTGAGAGCTTCTATGCGGCACAGAACGGCCGCACCCAGTTGGTGCGCCTGACCAAGCGCTACGGCGGCAATCCGCTGCCCAGCGTGCAGATCGTGGACATGCGGGCAGAGCTGGCTGCGGGCAACCCCCGGGAGATCAGCCTTGCGCTGGAGGATGCTATCTGCCGCAATCTGGAGGCAGAAAAGCAGACCATCCTTCTGCTCAACCGCCGTGGCTACCAGACCATCGCCCAGTGCGAGGACTGCCGCGAGGTGCTCAAGTGCCCCAAGTGCAGCGTGCCCATGGTGTACCACAAATCTGCCCGCAAGGTGCTGTGCCACTATTGCGGCTCCCAGCAGGAGCCGCCGCCCACCCTTTGCCCGGCCTGCGGCGGTAAATTGCAATACCGGGGCTTCGGCACCCAAAAAGCCGAGGAGGAGCTGGCAAAGCTTTTCCCGGAGGCGCGGGTGCTGCGCATGGATCAGGACTCCACCGCCGCCAAGGACGCCCACGAAAAGCTGCTTGCCAAATTTGCAGCGCATGAATACGACATCATGGTGGGCACTCAGATGGTGGCAAAGGGGCTGGACTTCGAGGACGTGACCCTTGTGGGTGTTCTGGGTATCGATTCACTGCTGTTCGCGCAGGGCTTCCGGGCATACGAGAACGTGTTCAGCCTGATCACGCAGGTGGTGGGACGCAGCGGCCGCGCAAAAGAGCCCGGTTTTGCCATCATCCAGACCACCGACCCGGACAACCCGGTGCTCACTCTTGCCGCCGCGCAGGATTACGATGCTTTCTACGAGCAGGAGATCGCCTACCGCAGGCTTGGCCTGTACCCGCCCTTCTGCGGGCTGTGCGTCATCGGCTTTGCCGGTGCAAAGGAGAACGAGGTGGCGCGCGCCGCTGCCCGGTTCTCGGTGCTTTTAGGGCAGCAGGCTGCCAAGCAGCCGGATCTGCCCCTGCGCATTCTGGGCCCTACGCCCGGCAGCATTGAAAAGATCAACGACACCTATCGCTATAAGCTTACCGTCAAGTGCCGCAACGACCGCCGCTTCCGCGACCTTGTGCGGGCGGCGCTGGCACTGTATGAAAAAGAAAAACTGCCGTCCAAAGCATCGGTCGTGGTAGACCTGCACTCGGACGGTGACATCTGATAAAACTGGAGGTACCATTATGGCTATCCGTAATATTGTTAAAGAAGGCGACCCCATCCTGAACAAGGTCTGCCGCCCTGTGACCAATTTTGATGACCGTCTGGCCACCCTGCTGGACGATATGCGCGAGACTATGATCGCCGCCGACGGCGTAGGTCTGGCTGGCCCGCAGGTGGGCATGATGCGCCGTCTGTTCGTGGTATGGGATACCACCGACGCCCCGGAGGAGATCCCCAAGGACTACGAGTACAAGTTCATTGATTTCGTCAACCCCGAGATCCTTGCCGTTTCTGAGGAAGAGGAGACCGCCTACGAGGGCTGCCTGTCCTTCCCGGGGCACAACGGCGCTGTGACCCGCCCGGTTGCCGTCAAGGTGCGTGCGCAGGACCGCAACGGCGAATGGTTCGAGCTGGAAGCCGACGGTCTGCTGGGCCGCTGCATCCAGCACGAGAATGACCATCTGGACGGCATCACCATTATGGAGTCCAGCGAGTATTTCTATGAGGATACCGAGGAAGGCAAAAAGGCCGCCCGCGAAGCGAAAGGAAACAACTGATGCGCATTTTGTTCATGGGCACGCCGGATATTGCTGCCGAGTGCCTGAAAGCCCTGTATGCCGCCGGGCATGATATCTGTGCCGTGTACACCCGGCGGGATAAGCCGGTCGGCCGTAAGCAGGTGCTCACCGCGCCGCCGGTCAAGGAGGTTGCGCTGGCGCACGGCACGCCCGTATTCCAGCCCCGCACCCTGCGGGACGGCAGCGAGGATGAAAATATTCGTGCCCTCGCGCCGGAGCTAATCGTGGTGGTGGCCTATGGCTGCATCCTGCCAAAGTCTGTGCTGGAAATGCCCCGCTACGGCTGCATCAACCTGCACGTTTCGCTGCTGCCGAAGTATCGCGGCAGCGCCCCGGTGCAGTGGTCGGTGCTGAATGGCGATGCCGAGACCGGCGTTTCCATCATGCAGATGGACGAGGGTCTGGATACCGGCGATGTGCTGCACTGCAAAAAAATCGCCATCGCCCCCGAGGAGACCAGCGGCGAACTGTTCGACCGCGTTACCGCCGTGGGCGCCGAAGCCCTGTGCGAGACCATCCCCCAGATCGCCGCCGGTACCCTGACGGCTGTGCCGCAGCAGCACGAAAACGCCACCCTTGCCCCTATGCTGAACAAAGAGATGGCAGAGTTCCACCTGACTGACTCTGCCGTCCACATCCATAACTGGGTGCGCGGCATGAACCCTTGGCCGGGTGCGTGGTTCATCACCTCCGGCGGCAAAAAGCTTAAGGTGATGTCCTGCCGTGTGGCTGCCGCCAACGGTGAAGCCCCCGGCACGGTACTGGCCACAAAGCCCCTGACCGTAGCCTGCGGCGAGGGCGCTATCCAGCTGCTGGAAGTTGTGCCGGAGGGCAAAAAGCCCATGGACGGCACCGCCTTTGCAGCGGGTCTGCGCCTGAAAACGGGGGATAGCCTCTGATGGCGGCAAATCCGCGTGCGGCGGCCGTCGCCGCGCTGGTACGGCAGGAGCAGGACGGCTTTTCCAATCTGGTGCTGGACGCTGAACTCAAGCGCCAGAAGCTGGAAGGCCGGGATAAGGCCTTTGCAAGTGCCATCTTCTACACCGTGCTGGAGCACCGCGGCACGCTGGACTATATTCTGGAGCAGTTTCTGCCCAAGGGTCTGGCAAAGCTGGATGCACCTGTGCGGGAAATTTTACGCGCCGCACTGGCACAGGCACGCTATATGCAGGTGCCTGTCTCCGCAGCGGTGAACGAGGCAGTCAAGCTGACCCGCACCTTTAAAAAATCCAGCGCCTCCGGCCTTGTCAACGCCGTACTGCGCAAGGCCTGCGGCTTTGATCTGGACACTGCCGTCTTTAAAGACGAGATCCAGCGCCTGATGGTTTTAGGCTCTGCCGGGCGGGATGTGGCGGAATTCCTCCACAAAAACTACCCGGACGAGGCACTGGGCATCCTGACCTACCAGGCCGATGGCGGTTTGACCAGTCTGCGTGCAAACCCCCTCAAGGCCAGCGCTGCACAGCTGTGTGCACTGCTTACAGCGCAGGGCGCAGCAGAGGTGCGGCAGGGCATCGTGCCCGGCAGTGTGCTGGCACGGTTTGCGGGCAGCCCGGCAGACAACGAGCTCTTCCGGCAGGGCTACTACCATGTGGAGGGGCAGGCCAGCCAGCTGGCAGCTCTTTGCGTGGGCGCAGCCCCCGGCGAGACGGTGCTGGACCTGTGCGCAGCCCCCGGCGGAAAGACCATTTTGCTGGCCGAGCAGATGCAGGGCACGGGAGAACTGTACAGCTGTGATGCGGCAGAGAACCGTGTTGGGCTGATCCGCGCTGCCGTGGACCGCATGGGCTTTGCCGGGGTGCACACCCTGTGCAATGATGCCACCAAGCTGAACCCCGCACTGCCCATGGCAGACCGCATCCTGACGGATGTGCCTTGCAGCGGTCTGGGCATATTGGCAAAAAAGCCGGATCTGCGCTATAAAAAGCTGGAAGCTGCCCGGCAGGCAGAGCTGCTTGCTACACAGGCGGCAATTCTGGATACTGCTGCGGCGCTGCTCAAGGCGGGCGGGCGGCTGGTCTACTCCACCTGTACCATCGACCGGGCGGAAAATCAGCAGCAGATCGCAGCCTTTTTGCAGCGCCACCCGGAATTTGCGGTCTGCGCACCGGATGTGCCGCTGCCCGCCGGAATGACGGCAGAAGAGCACGGCTGCCTTTCGGTGCCCACCCGCACCGGCATGGATGGCTTTTTCCTGTGCGTGCTGCAAAAAGCCGCCGCAACGCAATAAGCACGACCTTTGTGGGTCGTATCCTCTTATAGGAGAACAGAATGGAACAAAAACGCTGTATTTCTTCCCTGACGCTGGCAGAACTGACTGCTGAACTGAAAGCGCTGGGACAGCCGGGTTTCCGGGCAAAGCAGATCTTCCACTGGGTGCACCAGAAGCTGGTCACCGAGTTTTCTGCCATGACCGACCAGCCCAAGACCCTGCTGGCAAAGCTGGAAGAAACCTTTTATATCGCTGCACCGCAGATCGAACGCCGTCAGGAGGCCAAGGACGGCACCGTGAAGTATCTGCTGCGCATGGCGGATGGCAACTGCATCGAGACCGTTGTCATGCGTTACCACTACGGCAATACCGTGTGCGTGTCCACGCAGGTGGGCTGCCGCATGGGCTGCCGGTTCTGCGCCTCTACGCAGGCAGGGCGGGTGCGCAACCTTGAAGCCGGCGAGATCTGCTCCGAGATCTACACCGCCCAAAAGGATATCGGCGAGCGCATCTCGCACATCGTGCTCATGGGCATTGGCGAACCACTGGATAACTTTGACGAAGTGATGCGCTTTTTGGAGAATATCACCTCGCCTGAGGGCGTCAATATCGGCATGCGCAATATCAGCCTTTCCACCTGCGGCCTTGTACCCAAGATTGACCAGCTGGCAGAGAAAAAGCTGCAGCTCACCCTTTCCATCTCGCTGCACGCACCTACCAACCAGATCCGCAGCAGCATGATGCCGGTCAACGATGCCTACCCGGTGGAGCAGCTGATCCAGACCGTGCGCCGATATCAGGAGACCACCGGCCGCCGGGTCAGCTTTGAATATTCCATGGTGCGCGGTGTCAATGATTCTGATGTCTGCGCAAAGCAGCTGGCAGACCTGATCCGGGGCATGGGCGCGCATGTCAATCTGATTCCCATCAACCCGGTGGACGGCAGTCCGTATTCCGCTACGGATGCAGCCAATGTGCGCCGGTTCCAGCAAAAGCTTGAAAGCCTTGGCGTAAACGCCACGGTGCGCCGCCGCCTTGGCAGCGAGATCAGTGCCGCCTGCGGCCAGCTGCGCCGTGACGAAATGAACGGCAAGGCCTAAATAGAGGGAGAAACCTATGAAACTTGCAGGAAAAACGGATGTAGGACGCGTCCGGCAGGACAATCAGGATGATTATCGTGCCGGGGAGCTGCCCGGCGATGCAGCCTGGGCACTGGTATGCGATGGCATGGGCGGTGCACGCGGCGGGCGGGAAGCCTCGCAGTGTGCGTGCAGCGTCATCGAACGCTGCTTTCAGGAGCAGTACAGCCAGTGCATCCCCGGCGAAGAGGAGACCTTTTTAAAAAAGGCGCTGCTCAGCGCCAACCGCTATGTGTTCCAGAAGGCACTGCGGGAGGAGTCTCTGGCCGGTATGGGCACCACCGCTGTCTGCGCTCTGGTGCGCGGCGGCAAGGCCTATCTGAGCCATGCGGGCGATTCCCGCGCCTATCTGTACCGGGACGGTAAGCTGGCGCAGCTGACCCACGACCACTCCTATGTGCAGGAGCTGGTGGACTGCGGCACTATTACGCAGGAACAGGCAGAGCATCACCCGCAGAAAAACATTATCACCCGGGCGCTGGGCGTGGATTACCGGCTGGAGCCGGAGTTCACCACCGTGGCGCTGCGGGCAGGGGATGTTCTGCTGCTGTGCACGGACGGCCTGACCAATGCCGTGCCCACCGAACAGCTGGAACAGCTGCTGCGCAGCGGGTCTTTTTACGATCTGCCGGATATTTTGATCCGCACCGCCAACGAAAACGGCGGCCCGGACAACATCACCGCCCTGCTGGTGGGGGTAGAGCCGATGGAGGTGCGCCATGGATAACCTGATCGGTAAAAGACTGGACGGCCTGTACGAGGTGCAGGAACTGATCGGCTCTGGCGGCATGGCCAATGTGTATAAGGCGGTCATGCGGGGGCAGAACGGCCCTGTGCCCGCCGGGACTGTGGTGGCTGTCAAGGTGCTGCGGCAGGAATATATGCACGACCCGGATCTTGTGCGCCGCTTTAAAAACGAATCCAAGGCCATCTCGCTGCTGAACCATCCCAATATCGTTAAGGTATACGATGTTTCGGTCAACGACCATCTGCAATATATCGTTATGGAATACGTGGACGGCATGACGTTGCGGGAGTACCTCAACGAGCGGGGTGGCAAGCTTTCCAGCCGGGAGACCGTGCATTTCATCTCCCAGATCCTCAAGGCGCTGGAACACGCCCACGCCAACGGCATCGTGCACCGGGATATCAAGCCCCAGAACATTATGCTGCTGGATAACGGTCAGCTGCGCATGATGGACTTTGGCATCGCCCGCATTTCCCGGGCAGATAATCAGATGCTGGCCGGCAAGGCGATGGGCAGCGTGCATTATATCAGCCCGGAGCAGGCCAAGGGGGACGAGACCGACTGCACCAGCGATATCTACTCGGTAGGCGTCATGATGTACGAGATGCTTTCCGGGCATCTGCCCTTTGATGCCGATGACGTGGTGGAAGTTGCCATCAAGCAGATCTCGGACGAGCCCCGCTCGCTGCATGAGCTGGCACCGGAGGTACCCTATGCGCTGGTAGAGATCACCGAAAAGGCCATGGCCAAGCTCCCCCAGAACCGCTATCCCTCTGCACGAGCGATGCTGGAAGCACTGGATACCTATGTGCAGAACCCCTCCGTGCTATTTGAATATCAGTATATTACAGAAGAAGCACCCGAAAAGGTGGTGAAACGTACCATGAATCAGAACCGCGCGATCCGTCAGAACGAACAGCCCGCACCCCGCAAAAACAGCAAAAGCAAACCGGGCAAAAAACGCCGCACCGTCTTTTTGCCGGCCTTGTTCGGCATCACCATTGCTTTTGCACTGGCCTGCATGGCACTGTGTTGGATGATCCTGAACGACTCCTCCAACCTGATGAACAACAAGGCCGATGTCACCCTTGGGGATTATATCGGCATGACCAAAGATCAGGCCATGGCTACGGATCAGATTGCATCTGGTCAGATCTCCCCGGAGTGGGAAGAAGAATATAACAGCAACTATGCTGCCGGTTATATCTATAAGCAGTCGCCGGTGTCAGGCCGCACCGTCCGCGAGGGTCAGAGTGTGACTTTGACCGTCAGTCTGGGCACCCAGTATGTCACGGTGCCGGATCTGACCAATTATGTGCAGACCGATGCCGAGCAGCAGCTCAAAGCACTGGGCGTTTCGGTGCTGGTCACGCAGGCTGTGGATACCTCGGTCGCCTCCGGTGCGGTCATCCGCACCGACCCTGCCGCCGGTACGCAGGTGGCGGCAGGCTCCACGGTCATCGTCTATATCAGCCGTCCGCAGGTGTCCACCACCACCAAGGTGCCCTCGCTTACCGGCATGAGCGTGGATGATGCCCGCACCCTGCTGGTGCAGAATCATCTGGGTCTTGGCAGCCAGAGCGAAGAATACAGCAGCCAGCCCGCAGGCACGGTGCTCAGTCAGAACCCGGAGGCAGGCACTACCGCCAAGCTGAACAGCCGCGTAAACATTGTGGTCAGCGCAGGCGCTGCGCCGGTACAGGAACCGGAGCAGCCGGGCAGTGAAAGCACCTCCGGCCCCACCACTGGCGGCGAAGGCTCTACTGGCGGTGAGAGCACCGACGGCAGCGGCGAGCCGAGCTCCAGCAGCAGTTCCACCGGCGGTAGTATTCTGGACTGGTGGTCCTCGCTGCTGAGCTGACGGAGGATGTGCATGAACGGTTATATCGTAAAAGGCATCGGTGGCTTTTACTATGTAAAAACGCCGGACGGCATCGTGGAGTGCAAACCCCGCGGCATCTTCCGCAAGCAGAAGATCACCCCTGTGGCAGGGGATGAGGTGATGCTGGAGACCGAGAACGGCGCAGCAGTCATTGCGCAGATCGCGCCCCGCAAAAACGTTTTTGTGCGCCCGCCGGTGGCAAATCTGGATGTGCTGTTCCTTGTGGCAAGCACCACCCAGCCCACCCCCAGCACGCTGGTGCTTGATAAGCTTTCAGCCATTGCGGTGGATAAGGGCGTACAGCCGGTGGTGGTGTGCACCAAAAGCGACCTTGCCGAAGCGGATTTTCTGGCAAACGCCTATGCAAAGTCCACCCTGCCGTTTATCCGCATCGACTACGAAAACGGCGCCGGGCTGGATGAAGTAAAGCAGTGGATCAACGGCAGGTTGTGCGCCTTTTGCGGCAACTCCGGCGTGGGCAAATCCACCCTGCTGAACGCGCTGCTGCCGGACGCTGCCCGCGAGACCAGCGCCATCAGCCAGAAGCTGGGGCGCGGCCGCCACACCACCCGTGAGGTGACCATCTTTGAAGCCTACGGCGGACGCATTGCCGACACTCCGGGCTTTGCCAGTCTGGAGGCCAACCGTGCCGGGTTCATCCCCAAGGAGAATCTGGAACACGCCTTCCCGGAGTTTGGGCCTTATCTGGGTCAGTGCCAGTTTACCGGCTGCTCCCACCGCAGCGAAAAAGGCTGTGCTGTGCGGGCGGCGCTGGCAGAGGGCAAGCTTTCCCAGACCCGGTACGACAGCTACTGCGCCATGTACGACGAGGTAAAGGATGTCAAGGACTGGCAGCGCCCGAAAGTGTAATACGGAAGGAAGAATGAGATGTCCCGTTGTGTGATCCTTTCCGCCTGCCCGGTGCAGCCGGAACTCAAGCGCCTGCTGCGCAGCGATGATTTCATCATCGCCTGCGATGCAGGCTACCGCAACTGTGCGCGGCTGGGCTGTAAGCCGGATATCATTGTAGGCGATTTTGATTCCGCGCCCTGTCCGCAGCAGGATACGGACGGTATCGTGGTGCTGCCCCACGTCAAGGACGATACCGATACCGAGTATGCCGCAAAGCTTGCTGCGCAAAAGGGTTTTGACGAGGTGCTTTTGCTGGGTGCGCTGGGCGGCAAGCGGGTGGAGCATACCCTTGCAAACCTGTGCACCGGCCTTGGGCTGGAGCAGCGCGGCATCCGTGCTGCCTTGCAGGACGAGCGCTCCCGTGTTACCTTTGTGCTGCCGGGCGAGAGCCGCCGCTATCCCAAGGAGGAGTTTTTCTACTTCTCGGCCTTCCCCATGGAGGGACGCGCCGAGGGCGTGTATGAAAAAGGTTCCTTCTATGAGCTGGAGGATGCTGTGCTCACAGTGGGCTATCCGCTGGGCGTGAGCAATGAGTACGCCGAAGGATCAGACTGCATTACCATCAGCACCCGGCAGGGTGCGCTTGTGGTGGTGGAGACTATCGCGGATTGACCCTTTCCCGGAACATTTTTGCCCGTCAAACGCTATAATGGGTTAAACATGAGCGAAAGGCGGGGTGGAGATGCAGGTAGTGGTCATTCGCAGCCCGAAAGCGCTGTGCGGCATTCTGCGCAAGCTGTTCGGTATCCGCAAAGAGAACTGAATCCATAAAAGGCCGGTGTGTGGCAGCTGCTGCACACCGGCCTTTTGCTGTCGGCATACTGCCGCCTGCCGCCGCATACACTCTTACGGAAACGGACAGGGAAAGGAGCGCACTGCACATGGAACTAAAGATATTCCGGGACACGCTGCCGCAGGGCGGGGCGGGCTGTACCGTAAAAGCAGAACTTCCGCTGGAGACCGAGATCCGCATTTCGGATGATCTGCCGCCGGTGGGCAAGCTGGTCAAATGCTTTATACGCCCGGTGGTACTGCAGCGGCAGTTGCAGCCGGGCAGGCTTACCTTGGAGGGCTATCTGCGCTGCACGGTGTTTTACCAGAGCGAAACCGAAAAAGGCCTGTGCCAGACCGAGCAAAAACTGCCCTTCACCCGGCAGCTGGAAC